>Ga0137321_1000002_pt1 | contig 230940 bp, 252 predicted proteins | sample EasRivERMZT399_2_FD_104758 | JGI IMG/M metagenome (GOLD analysis project Ga0137321, IMG submission 104758) | Soil microbial communities from meander-bound floodplain in the East River, Colorado, USA - East River MetaG ERMZT399_2 | ecosystem: Environmental > Terrestrial > Soil > Floodplain ... | reverse complement strand
GCTAACGCGTTAAGCATCCCGCCTGGGAAGTACGAACGCAAGTTTAAAACTCAAAGGAATAGACGGGGACTCACACAAGCGGTGGACCATGTGGCTTAATTCGACAACAAACGAAGAACCTTATCCAGGTCTTGAAATGCTATCGAAATCCCGATGAAAGTTGGGACCCCGCAAGGCGGTAGCACAGGTGCTGCATGGCTGTCGTCAGTTCGTGTCTTGAGACGTACCGTTAATTCGGGTAACGAACGCAACCCTTGTCCTGTGTTTGATTTGTCACAGGAGACTGCCCGGGATAACTGGGAGGAAGGCGAGGATGACGCCAAGTCCGCATGGCCCTTTGATGACCTGGGCTGCACACGTGGTACAATGGCCGGTACAATGGGCGAAGCCGTAAGGCGGAGAATAATCCCACCAAAGCCGGTCTCAGTTCGGATTGAGGTCTGCAACTCGACCTCATGAAGCTGGAATCGCTAGTAATCGCCAATCAGCTACGTGGCGATGAATACGTTCCTGAGTCTTGTACTCGGGATGCCTGGCAGTTTTAGAAAAAGGCAAGTGTAAATCTTGCTGCACTTATCTCAAATAGTGCAAAGCCAAATCGCAGGTGTATGCCGTGAGGTATCCACTGAAGGGCGAAGAGGCATTTTATAGCTTGAGTCTTCATTTAATGGTTATAAGTCTGACGACCTATCGAGTACACAGGGAAGTCATTTGAGAATAAAGACTTATAATAATCGGAAGGCCGAGATGTAGAAAAACGTTTTCTAAGATGACCCAGGGAGATCTTGTTGGTGTTCTTGAGAGTATGTTATGATTAACTAAACTCAGGAAAAGAGGTAATAGCAATATTACTTTTATGCAACAACAAGAAGTCAGCAGAGCTCATAGTACTGATAGGAGAATCAATAAAAAATTGAAAAATCCTATTGGGAAGGAGCAAATCCAAAGAGAAAAATTAAACCCGCATTATGTTGCAGGTTTTGTTGATGGCGAAGGTTCGTTTTCAATTAGTATTGGCAAGGATACTGAATACAAAAGAGGTGTTCAGATTCGTGCTGAATTTGAAATCGAACTTCGAGCCGATGATCAGGAGATTCTAGAGAGAATCCTGGTAACAATTGGCTGTGGAAGAATATATGATTGTTCATATGACCGATATGGTTGGTATCCGCATTCTAAATATAAGGTTACGGGTGCCCAAGATATGATTGATTATCTTTTTCCATTTTTCGACAAGTATAAACTACAAGCAAAGAAAGCAAAAGTTTATGAAATTTTTAAAGAAATTGTGTTGATGTATCGCAGAAAAGAGCATTTAACTGACAAAGGTTATGCTAAAGTTGTCGCATTGCGCGACAAAATGCGATCAATGGGCAGAAAACACAATACTCTTATGGAAACCGCCAGGATACGGGAAAACCGTTCGTCCGGTGGTGTGAGACAAATTACTATTTGATCTCGATACCGCCCGTCAAGCCAAGCGAGCTGGGAATACCCGAAGCTCCACGCAAGTGGAATCAAGGTAGGCTCAGTAAGAGGGGCTAAGTCGTAACAAGGCACGGGTAGCGGAAGCTGCTCGTGGATCATTTTTTTAAATATTTTGGATTCGTCCAAAATATTGAGTGTTGACTAAATTACAGCGAAATCATTTTTCGCTAAGGCGTCCCCGCTCAGCGGGGGTCGAAGCTTTAGCGAAGATTGTCAATTTGTTGTAATTGACATGCGTTTTTGCTGGTTTCGACACAAAAACCAACTATTCGAAGCAACTTTAAGAAACTAAGGAGTCATGACGAGTTACCCAGCCCTCTATGCTCAATGTAAAATTCATAAGCCTAGAGGGCTGGGTTGTTCAACTTCCCTCCTGAAGAGGGTGAGCAGCTGGAGGCGGTTCGTTCAAGTCAGACGGGGCTTGAACGAAAGAAGACCGAAAGCTGCTCACCTTTTCAAAACTCAGGGTATTGCCGGCAGCTGGTAAGTTATGTTTTTACTTGACCCCACCGTTCGCGCGGGAAGGCGGAAAAGTGATACATTCTTATCAGCTGTCCGGCAGCGTTCTTTCTCATATCAAAATAGCAGCTGTAGCTCAACGGCATAGAGCGTCCCGCTACACGGGAAGGTTGTAGGTTCGAATCCTACCGGCTCAGTTTCCGGATAACGTTGGTTGAAACCGACGATTGTTGGCAGCGGGAACGCTTGGCGCGTTTTACCCCATACAACGATCGGATACCTTCATTATCCGGTTTTTTTATTATATTTCGTCTTCCTTGAAATTTTTTCAAAAAATGGTAGATTAAAGAATGATATTGCTTATTGTAAATTGCCTTATTATTGGATTTATCGCATATGCCATTGGTAGAATAGGGCATATTTATGGAGGGCATTTGGACGGTCCTGATCACTGGATTTGGGGCGTATTGCTATTTATCCCCGGACTTTTTATTTTCAATGAATGGGCATTTCTTATGTTTGCGTTTGGCGTAGGATTAATCATTAGTGATTTAAAAGATTTTATTAATTTGAAATTTTATGGGCCAGATCATGTTGAGAAATTAAGGTTCTGGCATATTGATTAAGGCTAGTAACCCGTAACCAAGAACCCGTAACCCGTAACGAAAATTACGCGTTACCAGTTACCCGTTACTGGTTGCTTCACCAAAGTGTCTCAATATTTTACTAAAGAAGGGTTAGAAAAATTAAAGAAGGAATTAATGGAATTAAAAACCACCGGATTGCGACAGGTGACTAAGCTTATTGCCGAAGCACGTGCTTTCGGTGATTTAAAAGAAAACGCCGGGTATCATGACGCACGAGATAAAAAATCATTTTTACTTGGCCAAATAGAACAGCTTGAAAATGCCATTAATAGCGCTATTATTGTTGAAAAAGATAAGAGTGGGGGAGTTCATATCGGTTCAGAAGTCACTATTTTGTTTGGAGAGTTAAAAGAAATGTATCATATTGTTGCTCCCACTGAAGCAAATATTTTGCAGAATAAAATTTCGTACCAGTCACCGCTGGGCCAGCAACTCATGAATAAAAAAGAAGGGGATGAATTTATGTACGAAATAAAGGATAAAAAAACGAAAGTAAAAATTTTGAAAATTAAGTAAGTGAAGAGGATAAAGGGCCTGTAGCTTAGTGGTAGAGCGCCTGGTTTGTCCCGATAGCTTCGCTATCGAGGATCCTCGATAATTTTGGTGGGCCCTTGGTATAACGGCAGCACACGTCATTTGCAATGACGAGATGCGGGTTCAATTCCCGCAGGGTCCACCAAAATTATCGGGACAATGAGCCTGCCTGCTGGCAGGCAGGGAGGTCACCGGTTCGAGTCCGGTCAGGTCCACACTTTTGCTGCGCTTAGCGTAAGCCAAAAAAAACGTTCCGATATATATCGGAACGTTTTTTGTTACGCTTCTTTGATCTCGGCTTCTCTTCTCTTTTTTTTCATAATACTGATTCCAATCAGCGCGAAAATCTCAATAGCCAAGAGGCTTATTATGGCAACTTTGATGATTGTTTCGGTAGTAGTATTTCCCTGGCCTCCGGTATCAGGCAATGATGGTTGAAGAGGATTGTTATTCGATTGGTTTTGGGAAACCTCTATGAGATTCGGGTCATTAGATAATGTTCCCGTCACCTCTGAAGCAAGTGTGGGGTAAGCAAAACTCACCATCAATACGACTACTCCCGTGGCGATGATTTTTTTTGTGTCCATAAATTATGGTTATTGAGTTCGTATGCTGAAGTTTGTTGAGTATGTTCCCAGTTGGCTGCCTGGGGGAATGCGGGACTCAACGGTAATGTGAATCCGGCGGGTTAAAGGAGAAGAATCAAGATCTCCTGACAACATCATAGTGCTGCTGTAGGTATTGGGCGCAGTAATTTGGATTGCCGAGTTCTGGTTCGACGCGTTTGATGACTGCGTTGAATAGAATCGGATATTGTTTGCTGCAGGTATAATATACTGTCCGTTTGAGTGAATCCAGTTACTGAACTTCATCGCCAAGTTTTGTTCGTTCTGGGGAACCGTGACATCAAATATCCACTTCCAACCATTAGGGAATGTTCCATCGGCCACACCAGCAGTCTTAACAGGGGTGATATTATTGATAATGATAGGCGGATAGGGTGGTGGGGGATTTGATTGAACTACTGAACCGCTGATTGAGTGGTTTGAACTCATGTGGTTCTGGTGATACTGCCAGTTATAGTTTTGGTTCTGGTAATTTTGGATTTGATATTCATTATTCACATCACCTGATCCGACAATAACGGTTCCGTTCATGCCCTGATGGAAATTGCAGTGATAGGAAAATGTACCAGGGGTATTGAACGTATAACTAAAAGTTCCACCGGGGTTTATTGTTCCGCTGTTAAACGAATTGTTGTCTGCGGTCACGGTGTGAGGCATATTGCCGTTGTTGGTCCACATAATCGTGGCGCCCTGCTGGACAGTAATGGTTTGTGGGGAGTACGAGCTGTCAGAAATTGAAACATCCATGACGACGGCTTGGGTGACCAGCGGAGGCATGACCATTACCAGCGCGGCTAGAATAGCAGTTGATTTAAGAGCTAATTTTTTTATATTCATTAATGTTTAATGTTAATTGTATTTACCCGGTCAAATAGCCTCAAAGGCTAATCTCGCTAACAGCGGGATTATTTGATCGGGTGAACGACCTTTCGTATAGTTAAAGACGAATATGATTAAGCCTCACTTACGAAAATTGAAAAATAGGCTAAAATACGGTATAGTTTGTATTAATAATTTATGAGTTTAAGTATAGGCATGGCTCGAACACGGCTCAACATAGTGAGCCTAAATTGATACCATTTACCTTTACAATCAAGCTTCCACGGCCTCGATACGATCGCATCATAGTGAGCCGTGATGGAGAGGGAAGGATCGTTCATTCTGTACCACCGGAATAATACTTAGGGTAAGAAAATAGGCTGGAAGGCCTATTTTTTGTTGCTAGAAGACCCCCAGTCCAAAGAATCAGGTACCTTCTACTTTGTATTACTATCATTTAGGATCCTTGTGAACGGGCGAGCACACCCCAGCCCCAAAAGCGAGGTACTTATATTTGCAGTATTTATTAAGTGGCTGATTTTTGATAGCATGAAAGGGCAAAAAGATTATGGATAAATACGAAAAATTCAAACAAGAAAGCGATCTGATAATTAAGAGGGTATTGGATTCAGATTCAGTTAAGAAAATTATAATTGCAGGGCCAGGAACCGGCAAGAGCTTTTTGTTTCAGGAAATATGTCGCGAAAATATAAAAAAAGGTAAGAAGAAAAATCTTGCACTTTCTTTTATTAATGAGTTAGTGGACGATTTATCAAAAGATTTATATGAACTAGCAGAAGTAAGAACATTGCACAGCTTCGCTTTAAGTAAGATGAAGGATAGTAAAATGTTTTTTGATTTAGGTAAGGTTATAGGGGAGGATTATAAAATAATAAATGATAAGGATGTGGATTTCAATGAGATTCTTTCTAAACTCGTTAATGATAAGAAATTATTAGATTTTTACTCTAGACGAAGAAAATATTATGACTTTTTCAGTCCAAATTGTTCTATTTATGCTTTAGTAAAATATTTTGAGGTAAATAAAGATAAAATTCCATCTTATCATCAGGTTTTAATAGATGAATTCCAGGATTTTAATAAACTTGAAGTCGCCTTTATAGATATGATAGCTGAAAAAAGCCCCATTCTATTGGTAGGAGATGACGATCAGGCCTTATACGGCTCATTTAAGCATGCTGATGCTCAAGAAATACGCACTAGGGCAAAAGGAGGTGGATACGATTTATTTGGATTACCCTTTTGTCGCCGTTGCACAGAAGTGATAGTAAATTCATTTAACGATGTTGTTAAAAGGGCTAAAGAAGAAGGGTTTTTGCAGGACAGGGCGCCGAAAGATTATATATACTTTCCAACAGAACAAAAAGACACTGTTTCAAAAGAAAATCCTCACATTGTGTTAAAGAGGAGTGTGCCAGTTAAGGCAACAGCGTTTCATATAGAGAAACAAATAGAAAAGATTTTTGATCCCCAAGCAAAAACTCCACCCTCTGTGTTGATAATTTGCTCTATGAAAAACCAAGTTGGGCCATTAGCAAAATTATTAACCAGAAAAGGATTTGATAATATCCAATATCGGGAAAAAGAAGAAAAGGATTTTTTAGTGGAAGCGTTTGATTTACTGCTGGAGGATAGATTTTGTAATTTAGGGTGGAGAGCCATAGCTAACTGCCTCTATGGGAGAGATGGAAAAACTGATGACTTTAATAATGCCGTAAAAGAAAGTTATGCAAAAGGTGAAACCGTGAAATTTAGAAAATTATTAGATCAGGGATTTGTTTCATATGTTGAAGAAGTTTTGGTCATTTTAAGAAAGGTTAGGGCGGACGAAGAAATTACAGAAGATGAATCCGGTAAACTGTACCAGTGCCTAGGATCTACGCCAAAGGAACTGATTATAGAAAAGGTAAAAAAAGATTTTAATGACGAGTTTATTCCTAAAAAGATTTATAAAAATATCCCCATTAAAATTACTACTATATTGGGATCAAAGGGATTAACTTATGATCATGCCTTTTTGGTAAATTTTTCTGATAGGTATCTTTTGGACAAGGGCAAAATTACTGATGAAGGAATATTCAACTTTTTAGTTTCGCTAACTAGATCCAAAAATAGAGTATATATTTATACTGAAGATGATAAACCGCCCACTTTTTCAACTTGGATTGATGAGAATAATATTAAAGATATTACATAAGCAGTTTATTTTTTTATGCTTTTAAGATAATATAGATTAACAACTTAATATTGATTGCCTAACCCCATAGAAGGTCTACGGGTATGGCACAAAGTCGAGTTAAGCCTAAAGATCCCATCATGGGGTTGCTTAACTCGCCGTATAGGGAAACCTATGCGAGAGGCTTCGGCCTCTACCTGTGGTGGGTTTTTTGTTTAATTAAAAGCTATATGAGTTTTATAAAAAACTATCAAAAAACAAAATGTGCTCAAATCGATCTAGATGATGGAAATAGGGTTTTAGTGAGTTATGGGACATTGGATATAAGGATTTTTAAATTGGGATTCCTGTTAATTCCCAATGGAACTATTCATATTTTCAGTAATCAGTTTACTTATAATTTAACCCAAAAAATTGGCTACGATATGTCCAAAGACATTGTTATGATAGTCTGTAATGAATTAGTAGGATCTCATTCGTTGGAGGAATTAAAAAATAGATGCGTAGATCTGGAAAGTAATAAAGACTTTTTAAATAAAATATAAAATTATGAGACCAACAAAAGAAGAGCTTAATAAAAAAGTTTGGTATCGATGTTTCAAGGTTGTAGCCATTGTTCTAATAGTTTTTTCCTTCTTTACGCCTTACTTTGTGCATAGAAAAGCAAATTTAGGCATGATTCTTGATGGTGGTATAAACGTTGTAATCTGGTTGCTTATTGTTTTAGTACTAAGAGCTATAATTTTTTATATTCTCTATGGTAAGAAAGATGTGATTAAAGAAGAAAAGTCAGAGAAAATCAAAAATATTATGCAGTGGATATTGTGGGGTGGGGGATTTACTATTTTTATAGGTTGCCTCTTTTACTTCTTATTGGTTTCAAGTAGGAATTTTTGAATAATTCATAAAGCAAAAAAAACGTCTTTGTAACTTTTATTTATTGTTGAGTTGTGGTACTTTTAATGAATTCATGATTTATATAATCATTTAAATAAAAAGATATGTTTTGTCTAAAATGTGGCACACAAATTGAAGAAGGAGTAAAATTTTGTGAAAAGTGTGGTCAAAGGGTTGAAGCCACAAAAGTTTCTACGCAAACAGTGGGCGGTAGAAAGAAGTATTTGCTGGGCGGTGCAGTCACAATCATTCTCTTCATTCTGGCTTTTTTGGTTTTTCGATCTCTCGGGCAGGAAATAATATCCCCCTCACCAGATTTAAGTAATCAAGATAGTTCTTCAAGGGCAGAACTTATTGCGGATACGGTTCGTGAAATTAAATCTACTACCGCATTACCCTCTCAAATGGATGAGGTAACGATATGGAATGACGTTACTGCTCAACCTAACGCAATTCGTTATCACTATACTCTTGTCGATGCCGATACTAGTAATTTGAGTAACAGTTATTTGAAAAGCTATTTAAGGCAAAGTTTGTGTTCTAATCAAGATACAAGGTATATCCTTGATCAAGGGATCGGAATGGAATACTCATATATCGTGCAAGGCTCAACCCAAAGCTACTTCATTTCTTTTACTAAAGCAGATTGCTTATAAAAATATGTTTTGTAAAAATTGCGGTAATAAAATATCAAACGATTCAAAATTCTGTCCTTCATGTGGAACAGAGTTAGTAAAGCCGTTGGAGATAAAAAATACTCAAGAAAATACTGAAAAAGAAATTGCATCAACGAATAAAAAGACGAGTTTGTTTAACTCTGTAATTTCAGTTGTATTTTTTATCGTCGCCTTCGTTATCGGGCGATTTCTAGGTCTTGTTACTTTTCTCTTTATCGGTGCCTGGGCTCTTGGCGAGTGGTTTCCGAAATGGTACATGAAGCGGGGGAAAATAAATACTTCTTTAATTAAATGGATTGTATGGTCAAACGTTCTAACATGGTTATTGCCCCCTCTTGGGATATTAACTGGTTTCGCCGCTTTAAAGTTTGGAGATTATTTTCCGAACGAGAGCAAAAAATATAAAACTATTGCTGTCATTGCTTTAATTGCATCTGTTCTTAATTCAATTAGCGGTACACTAATGAATTTATAAACCACTTTTGACATAAGTGTGGAAAGAAATTAAGAGATTTAGAAATAAACCCATGGAGAATCTTAAAAAGATTTTTATAGGAATAACTATTGGTGTTATCGGTACCGGTATTGTTTTTTACTATTTTGATTACTTAAACAGGGATAATTATATTGTTAGAAATTGTCGTTTTCAGTTGTTAGATGTAAAAGAATACAAAGGAAATTATGGAGCCGGACAAAGTAATTATTTTGTTTATGAGGGCTTAATAAAAAATACCTCAAATAATACAGAAGAGCTCAAAGCAGTTATTGCTAAGCTCTATAATGATAAAAATATTTATATTGGAGAAGGATATACTTCAATCGGAGATCCTGTTAAACCAGGTGTTTCTATACCATTTAAAGTTCAAATTATAGTATCAACTTATCATGATACGGTTTTAAGAAAATATTTTGATGAGAGTAATAGTTTTAGGGTAGATATTTATCCATGGTTTACAACTTGTCAATAAATTTATGATACAACCCATAAAAGAAAACTGGTACAAAATTTTAGCAATAGCACTATTATTAATTGCCATAGGAGATCATCCTTATAGTTATTACCAGTTTTTAAGATGGGCAATTTTGATTATTGCTGGTTATTCTGCTTATCTCGCCTATAACAATCGAAAAGTAGGATGGGCTTGGATTTTTGGCGTTATTGCTTTTCTCTTTAACCCAATTTTTCCATTTTACCTAGAGAAAACAACATGGCAGTTTATTGACGGGATTACGGCAGTAATTTTTGCTATTTCTATGTTTGCAAAGAGTAATAAACCATGAGCATAACTAAGAAGCTACTATTAGGAGCTGGTATTATTGTGGGTATAGTTGTTATTTTCGCACTTAATTCCAATCCAAGCCCAGAAATATCACCATCCCAATCATTTAATAAAAACAATTATAATCCTGTTTCTAACTCCTCAGAATTAAATGCAGTACTTCCAAAATTAAATTCTACGGAAATTAATACAGAATCCGATTGTCATCCAAGTTATTCGGGGGCGTGTTTAAATCCTAATGCCAGTGATTATGATTGTAGAAGTGGTTCTGGTAATGGCCCATATTATACAGGTAAAGTTCGTGTCGTGGGGCCGGATGTATTCCGCTTAGACCGCGACGGTGATGGTTGGGGTTGTGAATAAATAAAAAGAAATTATTTTAAAATAAAATGAAAGACTTTTTTAAAAATCCCTTTTCAATACTATTAATTGTGATCTTAGTTATTATAGTCTTAGGTGTGGGATCGGTTTTTTTGAATAAAAGTAATAATAGTGCTGACCAGATAGGCTCTACTATTCCTGCTCAAACCGTATCTTCTAATGATCAAGAGGTTGTAACTGATGCTGAAATAAGAGATGAAATAAATGACGTTCTGGAAATATTATCAATTTTTCATTATATTTCTTTAACTGATAAAGAATTAACAGATCCCAATGCTGTGATACTGGATGAATTACAGGAATCAATGAATGATTTAAATAAGTTGCAGGGAATTTTGGGTAGAACTGAAACTTTATCAAAATCAAAGAATGAAGTTATATCAACAACAGGTTTAGTACTTAATGTTAGCGCATCGCAACTTATAGAATCTTACAATAAATGGATTAATTATCTTAGAGGAGTTAATCCTATTGATCCTGATGTGGCTGAATTTCAGTATCAATTAGCTCTTTTTCAGAGTTCAACACATGATGTCTATTTAAAATTAGTTGAAGGTGCCTCGTTGCTACCTTACGTCGCAGTCGAGTTTGCAAAAAATGACAGCGAGGATAATAAAGTCAATGATGAGTTAAAGAGTTATTTTCTCTCTAGAATTGATGTCATATTTAAAGATATTCTAATTGATAATGATTTATTTTATCAAAAAACAAAAAATAGATATGCGGTAGCAATACTAGTTCGGGGGTACATAGATTTTTTTAAGACTACAAACTAATATAATTTTTGATTTTGTTGGTGTTTTAAATAAAATAAATACTAAAGTGCTTTCTAAAGAAAGAATATTAGAGCTTCAAAAGATTATAAAAGATGAGTACGGTAAAGAGATTAGTTTTTCAGAGGCCAGTGAAATAGGAAATGGATTAACAAACTATTTTGACTTACTTGCTAGATTGAATTGGAAAATCGAAAATAAAGAATGATTTACTTATCCACAGTTAATTGTTGACCTTTATTTATAGAAAGGGTTATAATCACGACATCCTAGAGCAATTTATTTTCCTTTGGAACGAAGGCCAAAGAGAGTTGCTCGATGCTTGAGAGTTAACGCTCGCAAGCGGGAGAAAAAAACGAAGTAAACCAAGTTTACAATTTTTTTCTTCCCGCTTGTGAGCGTTTTGCTTTTTAAGAGCTGACGTTCATACGTTAGCTCTTTTTATTTTTCAAATTAGCCGCCGGCAAAAGCCCATTTACACATGGGATTAAGTCGAGCTTGCCGGCGGAACTTAATCTCAGATGTAAGTGGGCTTATTTATTATTAAAAAATAAAAAATATGAAAAATTATTTTACTGAAGAAGATGAAAAATTAGCGCAATCGATGAAAAAAGATCCAGAGTTTAGGAAGAAAGCATATTCTTTTATAAGCAAAATAGATCCCGCAATAGATCCCCATGACGAAGAAGCGATGGATACGTATTGTTATGGGTTAGCATTAAAATTTATATCAACTCAAAAAAGAAAATAATTATGGAAGCAGGTTTAGAAAAAAGGGGCGGTAAATTAGTAGTTTGCTTTGACGACAAAGCAAAAAATAAATCACCGCTAACGTTGGAAAATCCTGGTATGGAATACCTAAAAGGTTTAAATGACAAAGGGTATGGTATTTTCGAAACCGCCAATTCTTTTTTTGCTACGAAAGATCAGTTGGAAAAATTTCGTTTAGAAACTGGTAAGCCAAATTCTACAAAAAGACATAAGGAATTTCTTGTATCATTAGATGAAGTTTTCGCAGACCTCGATATTTGCAAAGACTCTGATGGGACTACGGAACAGGAGCGAGAAGATAAAAAGAAGAGTTTGATGCTTGCTATAAGCAACTATTGTTCTGCCTCTGTCTATGTAATTACTAAAAATGGTTTACAGCCAAGATGGTGGATCAACGAGAAAAATATCGATGAATTTACTCAACAAAAATATGTAAACATAACCAACGGAATTATCGAATGGTCAAAGCAAAATGGGGCTAAGGGAGATCCTGTTAAGGACGTAACTCGGATTTTAAGGAAACCAGGATACTATCATCATAAATCAAAACCATATTTAGTCACCGAAGAAAAAGGGAATGAGAAAATTTACACCTTAAATGAACTTAGTAATTATTTTTGGCTTGAAGCAATAACTAAAATACAAGACTCTTTGCCGAATAGTGATACTTTAGCGCTAAACAAGGTAGACGCTTTAGATATTAAACAAGTGGTCGTGGATGTTTGGAAAGAAAGAGGTAGTGTTGCGTATTTTGATAAAAATGATCACCTTGTTGTGGATGGCAAAGCCACGGCAACATTTAAGGGAAGGTTAGGTGGTAACTATATTGCTACCACAAGTAGTGATTATCCAGCTAAAGGCAATGTAGTTACTTATATTGCTGGAACTCTTGGTATTGATAACAAAGAAGCATTTAAGTGGCTTTGTAAAAAATACAATATCAATAATAAAGAAAATAAATATGAAAAGTTACCAGATCCTATAAATGCCGAAGAGCTTTGCAATATAGAATTTCCTCCTGCTGATTGGTTGATTGAAAGAATTATACCTCAAGGTCAAATTACTGTAATATCTGGATCTCCAAGTGGTTATAAAACAATGACCGCATTAGAGTGGGCAATAAAAATTGTATCAGGGGGCAAAGCATATAATAATTTTAATACTACGCAATGTAATGTTTTGATAGTTAATGAGGATGGCGACATTCAAAAAAATGTTAAAAAGCGATTACTTATTTTAAATGAAAAACCAAGTCCAAACCTCCACTTTTTAATTGGGGCCGGATTTAAAATAGAAGAAGAATTTATTAAGCAGTTAATTTCAAAAATAGAGAAGCATAATATTGGTTTTGTCATTTTTGATTCTCTGCGAGGGGTAATGCCTTCAGATAAAGATGAAAATGACTCGGGAGCAGTTCGTCAGGTAATTAACAGGCTAAGATTACTTACAAATATAGGAGTAACAATTTTAATAATTCATCATGATAGAAAAAAACCCGCCAATAATCGGTATGTAAGCTCTGATCCCAACGATTTAGGGGAAATGATGAGTGGAAGTGCAGATATTAGGGGAGCAGTAGACTGTCATTTAGCAATGAGTAGTAAAAGGGATAAAAAAGAAGATAAATCCTATATTATAGTTACTCAAACTAAGTGCAGAGAAGAGGATTTACTTAAACCATTTAAGGTATTCGTTAATAATGAAAAGGATGAAAAAGGAAAAACGATAAAGCTGGAATTTTTATTTGATGGTGAGTATGACGCTGAAGATTCTGAAGAAACCGTAAATATGGCAAAAGAAGCAATTTTAGATTTTTTATTCAAGAGTGCCGAAAAAGAAATATGGAGGCAGGTCATTATAGATAGTAAGCCAGGAAATTTTCGTTCCAGAACTATTGATAAAGCCCTTAAAATTCTAGAAAAGGTAGATAAATCGATTAGCTCAAAAACTGGAAAGGAAATGAGTTTAGGTGGAGCTGAAGCTAGAAGAAAGTTCTACTTTATTAAGGAAAAAGATATTGTGAGTCCTGAAATGAATCTAGAACAAATGAATGGCGGTTTTTAAAATCTATATTTGCACTATGTTGTATCCCTATATAAGAGGATACAACGTGCAAAGTATTATAGATAACTATGCATGCAATATTGCATGCAACATATCGTAATATGAGTAAAAAACAATACTCTTATAAAAAATATCAATATATTATGCACTGCAAAATCTGTGGGGTTATGTTTCGGCCACGATATCAAGATAGATATATTAGATATTTAAGGCTTTGCTACACTTGTCGGCATAAGTACTATAAAAAACGGTACAGAGAATATTATATTCCATACTTTGATAAGTTATCTCCGGAAAAGCAAAAAGGTATTAAGAAGGCTCGATATGAAGCGTGGCGCCGGTGGGTAACAAAGCATTTACTTAGAAGAAGGGAACAGTCATTGAGAAGCTATCATAAGCGTAAAAGCAGTGGTGCGCGCTAACACATGGGGGTAATAGTAAAATTGCGGTTGATTGTCAAGTTTAGGCCTATTGTGGAAAGTAGGCATCAAATAAAGAGGTAAAGACAAGCAAAAACGAAGCCCATAATTTTGTCTCCCGAGCAAGAGAGGCAGGATTATGGGAGAAAAAGCCTCTGAAAAATCTAAAAAGGAGAGAAAACAGAAAGAGATGCAATGGAAATATGAATATGCTGGCCCTGACGAAGAGGCGCTAGACGCGGCTTTTGCTATACTCTTTGATAAAGTAGTGAGAGAGTGGAATGATAAATGACACCTATTGACATAGATAGACATTAAAAATTATAATAGAACTATATGGAATTACTAACTACAAAAGAAGTTGCCGAATGGTTGAAGGTTTCCGAAAGGACTATCCATAGGTGGATTAAAAATAATGGCCTAAGGGCGTACAAGTTTGGTGCTGACAAAGGTTCGACTTTGCGTATAGCAAAATCTGAAGTAGAAAGATTTATAGAAAGTCATAAAAAAAGACATGGATAACTATAAAACCAAAACGATAAAATTTGTGGCCGGATATTACCGTGTATCAACGGCTTTGCAGGAGGAACAGAAAACTATTGAAACTCAAATTTCGGCTGTAAAAGATTTTGCACAAAAGAATGGTTATAAAATAGTACAGGAATACAAAGATGACGGCTGGAGTGGGGATATGCTTCAGAGGCCAGCGCTGGATCAGCTTCGTATAGATGCGAAGAGAAGAGCTTGGGATGCAGTTTTGATTTATGATCCGGATAGATTGGCGAGGAGGAGCGCATGGCAAGAGGTTGTAACAGAAGAATTAAAAGAGCAGGAGATTCCTGTGCTTTATGTAACTGTTCCCCAAGCCAAAAACGATGAAGATATTATTATGGGAAAAATGAGGGGTGTATTTGCCGAGTATGAAAGAATGAAGATAAAAGAGAGGTTTAGATTAGGCAAAGTGAGAAAGGCTAATGAAGGGCATGTTATTTTAACAGAACCTCCTTATGGGTACGATTTTATTAAAAAAACTGCTGAACAACAGGGATACTTGAAAGAAAATAAAGAGGAATCAAAGATAGTAAGGGATTTATTTTTATGGGTAGCCAATGAGCATTTAACATTGAGAAATGTAATACGCAGGCTTCAGGAATTGGGCATAAAGCCTCGCAAGAGTAAGCGCGGGGTTTGGAATACCAGTACACTTAGCACTTTATTAAGAAATAAAACTTATATAGGTGAAGGTCATTATGGCGCCTCTTATGCGGTTATCCCTCAAAAACCCTTAAAACACGAAACCTATAAGAAGAATAAAAAGACGAGCAGGGTAATGAAGCCCGAAACGGAGTGGATCAAAATTAAAACGCCGGAATTTATTGATAAAGAACTATTTGATAAGGTGCAAATACAACTTAAAACAAATAATTCTTTTGCCGTAAGAAACAAGAAAAATGAGTATTTGCTTGCGGGAAAAATATGGTGTACTTGTGGCAAGAGAAGGACAGGGGAGGGGCCGATGAAAGGAAAACATTTATATTATCGATGTTCTAATCGGGTTTATAGCTTCCCTCTGGAAAGAACTTGTTTTGAAAAAGGTACTAATGCGAGGATATCGGATGTTTTGGCGTGGAAAAAAATATCAGAGATGATGACTTCTCCAGAATTACTAATGAAAAAGGCACAGATGTATTTGAATAGTCTGAATAATAAAAATCATGGGCAAAGCGTTGATACTTCAAAAATTACTGGAGAGATCAGTAAATTAAAAGCAGAGGAAGATCGCTATAATAAGGCATATGGAGCAGGTATATATTCTGTGGAAGAATTAAGAACCCATATTTTACCCCTTAAAGAAAAAATAGCGATGCTTGAAGCTCAAATATCAAAAGCAGAATTCCAGCATAGTGAAAATAAGAAACCAGTTTTGCCTACTTTGGATGAGATAAAGTTGTTTACCGACAGAGCAAGACAGGGGCTTAAAGACTTGAATTTTAGCGAAAAACAAGGGATAGTAAGGAGAGTAATGAACACTATTGTGGTAACCCAAGAAGAATTATTTGGGAGTGGTCGTATAGATATAACTAACTTATCTTATGTCAAGCACGAAACTGGCAATAGCAGTCGTTTGAACGCAACAAGTAATAAATTTACATCAAATTATGTCGAGCACAAAACTAGCCATCGGCATTGTGGGGTTACCGAACGTAGGAAAATCCACACTGTTTAAAACATTAACCAAAAAGCAGGTATTGATTGCCAATTACCCGTTTGCGACTATAGACCCCAACGTTGGGGTTGTTTTGGTTCCTGATGAAAGAATAGATAAATTGGCTGATTTTTCTAAATCTGCCAAAAAAATATATGCCACCGTGGATTTTGTGGATATTGCGGGATTGGTAAAAGGCGCGTCGGAAGGAGAGGGATTGGGAAATAAATTTTTGGCAAATATTCGTGAAACCGATGCTATTGTCTATGTGCTCCGGGCTTTTAAAAATCCCGATATTATCAATACGCAGCAGGACATTAATATTTTACGCGATAAAGAAATTTTAGATGTGGAGCTGATTTTAAAAGATTTGGAGACAGTCAATAAACGGATTGATGGATTGGCGGGGGATGTGAGGGCCGGGAAAAAAGAAGCAGTCAAAGAAATGGAGGCCCTCAAGAAAGCGCAGAATTTTTTGCAGCAGCAAAAAATTCTGGTAGACCAAGAATTCACTGAAGATGAATCAGCAATTTTAAAAAGTCTTCAACTATTAACATTCAAACCTCGTTTATATTTATTAAATGGAAAAGAAGAAGAGGTAGGGGAGGAAGTAATCTTTCGACTTCGCTCAGGACAAAACAACTGTGTTGTTTTGGATATTGCTTCAGAATACGAATCAGAAGGCTTGTCCAGCAAAGATCGACAAGAACTGGGGTTGTCTGAATTGTCGGGCGTAGACTTACTTATTAAAAAATCCTATGAATTATTGGGATTGCAAACTTTTTTGACGACTGGAGAAGATGAAACTCGCGCCTGGACTATCCATAAAGGCGACACGGCACCGCAAGCGGCCGGCGTAATCCATTCAGATTTTGAACAAAAATTCGTCAAAGCCGAGGTTATTTTCTGGGAAGATTTGTTAAAAACAGGAAGTTATGCTGCCGCGCGCGAAAAAGGCTTGATCAGAACAGAGGGGAAGGAGTATGTCGTCAAAGACGGCGATGTCATTGAATTTAAACACGGTTAAATTCAATGACCCTGAGGAGTCGCAGCGACGAATGGGTGATCGATCAAGCACGGATAAAGACCTCGTGGAATTTAAGGAAGTTATTAAATATATAAAATGGAACACGGGTCACGAGAAATAATTGCACTTGAGTGGAATTCACATATTTCCTATAAAAAAGAACGGGAAGATTTTTTGGTTGTAGATGAAGAGTATAAAATCTTTGTGGTGGCAGATGGCGTGGGACGGATAAAGAATGAAAAGGGGGAGTATCCATATCCTTCGCCTGCGAAAATGGCATCAAAAGTGGCATCGGAAGCAATTACAGAATCCCTTAAGGGTGGTAAAGATATGAAACGAGCATTTGCCAATGGAAATGAAGCAGTTAAAAAATTAAATGAAGAAATTGGTTTGTGGGAAAATCATGATTATTTGGTGAATGATTTTGCGGGAACGGTTGGAGTGGCTGCAGTTGAAAAAGAGAATAAAATTGAATATGGGTATATAGGAGATTGTGGCATAGCTCACTTTTCTGCTAGTGGGGATTTGCTTTGGCATAGCGATGACGATGTGGCTGCTGCGCGTCCAGGATTTCCACCCATGGAAGGCGAGCCGGCGTTTGCCCAGGCTTCGCAAAAAGTAAATGAGCGGTTTATAAAAGTACGTAGAGATTTTAGAAATAATCCGACCGCCAGCCATAAAACATTTGGTGTGTTAACGGGTGAGGACACTGCGCTTGAATATGTAAAAATGGGAAGTCTTACATATAGGCCTGGTGATGTGATTGTTATTTATTCTGACGGAATTTCGCCATTTATCCTAGAAGATATTGAGTTTCAAAAGTTATTGTTTATTGGCAATAAAGAAGAAATGAGAAAATATGTTGATGAACGATCTTCTAAAAAAGAACACTATGGCGAGAAAACAATCATTGTGTTAAGGAAATAACCAAGTTTAACAATTATATGATTTGTTGAATTCAAGCACGGTTAAAAACATTCTAGAATTCTATAGAACTCTAGAATGTTTTTGTTTTGAGAGATTAATGGATAAATAAAAAATCCCACGACGAATCGCAGGATATAAACCCTCATGAATTTACCGGACAGGTGGCAGAAGTTTGATTAATCTTTCAGTAGCTTCTGGCTTGGTTTCTAGGTATGGCCCGGGATCATTAGACAAAAGGTAATTATTGAAGTATTCCTTCAAATTAAAGATTTTTTGGCGAAAATCTTCTGGAATGTCTTTTCCTTCGTACCACAACCGATACAGAAAACTACTGAATTGTTTTAAATCATCGACGGATAAAATCCGTTTTCCTGGAAGCAATGCCTCGAGTTTTTCTACATCGATTGAAACTTTGCTGGTGTCTTCCATCTGATAATCTCCTGTAGTGTTTTGAGTAGATCACTTGTTCACGTGCTAGCTACATACTATTGTAAATTAGTATTTTGTCAAATAAAAAGAGCGATTGGGCGTCGCTCTCTACCTGATTGTTTTTGACGAGGCTCTTATTTTCTTCGTTTTCCGTCTTTTTACACGTTTCTTCCCTGCTTCTTTCATTTTCACAAAATCTCTGAAAAGTTTTACAAAGTCTTTATCAAGTTTTTCCAAGTCCTCTTTCCAGAAGTCCAAGCCAGAATCTATTTCTTTCCCATTCAATACATTTTTCGCATTTGTTCTGGACATGGCATCAACTAATCCAGCGTATTGGAGATAGGCGCAACGAAGTCTTTCGACAAAGTATGTCCTTTCCATGTTCATGGTCTCCTTTAGGATTGTGGTGGGGTGATGTTTGTTTCTTTGCCGGAATCATCGATTTCAAAGAGCTTCAATTGTAAGACAGATTCGTCGCCGTGGGCTAATCTTATTCTCTTGAATTTAGCACAGGCCTCCTGCTGTCCTTTTGCGCTAATTGGAGTCATGCTTGGTTTTCCAATTCCATCTACGTTCACCATGCGCATTTCGTATTTCATCTGATGGCTCCCTTCTTATGAAAAGAACTGTTTGAAGATGCCTTTACAATATTCTTTTTACGAGATTTGTCAAATAAAAAATCCCGCGATAGTGTCGAGGGATTAAGAAAGGATTTTCTTGATCTTACTTATAATTTCGTTCGCATTAGTTTGAGATCTAGTATTCAGGTAATCATTATTCTGTTGGTCAGTATAAGCGGGATTTTTTCGACCAGCTAAATATCTCTCAAGTGCAGCCTTTTGTTCTGCCTCATATGTTTCAATAATCTCCCGAATTCTACTAAGTCGTTGGTCTGGGGTCAGGATTGTCTCTTTTTCTAGCTTATTTTTAAGGTATTCATCTGCGACTTGAAGATCTGCTGCGTTCAATGTGCCGAATTGTGTTCTTTTTTTCACGTTCATTCTCCTGTGGGTTGATTTGTGAGGGTTCTGGCTGTATATTATACTAACCGATAAATAAATCAACTTTTATGGAATTTTTTGTTAGAGACACTTCTAAAAGTATTAACGACATCATGCGGACACTCGGGTACCGAGCAACCCATTTGCAGCCGGGGGATCAAGGGGGACATCACGATGACGAGTTTAGTATGGTTCGAAAACTTGGCAAAAATGATTATCCGCGCTTTCACTTATACGTAAAACAAATGAACGGAGGTGATGCGGGGTATTCATTTAATTTGCATTTAGATCAAAAAAAGCCATCGTATAATGGCACCAGTGCTCATAGTGGGGAATATCACGGAGATTTAGTGGAAGACGAAGTAAAGAGAATTAAGCATTTAATTCTGTAGTGGATGCCCGTCTGCATTTTGGAAACAAAATGCAGACGGGTCAAATTCCTAATTCACTGTCCGAGGCCAGAAACCTCTGTATAGCCCTTAGAAGAAGTGAATACTTCTCCCAACTTCTTGGGCAGGGCAGGGAACAGTATGCCCAAGATTTGGGACTTGTTTCTGGTGTCAGCATGAAATACTACTCCTTCCTCCAATTGTCCGTAATTGTCCACGAGACACCCAGGGCGAACAGGAAAGCCTACTGCTGGGAGAGCAGATGATTCCCTTACCTTCAAAGTTTTCTTGAAGAAGGTTTGAGTGGTCATCGCTCCAGCAACCAAACTCGAACCGATGTACAGGATGCGTTCCATGGCATTCCCCCTTTCATGGGAAGCAAAAAAGGTTTACCCGGTTAAATAAAATCCCCCTTGGATTTTAATTTTAGCTAGGCTAAAATTATTTAACCGGGTTAACGATGTGAGTTAAAGAGCCACTAATGTAGCCGTATCATATTGTCTATGAAAATAACAGTCTTGTATGAAGATAACCATATTATTGCCGTGGTCAAGCCAGCGGGCGTTTTAACGCAGGGAGACAGCTCGGGTGAAAAAAGTCTTATGGATATGGTTAAGGAATATTTAAAAGAAAAATATAAAAAACCCGGTAATGTGTTTTTGGGTTTGGTCCACCGGCTCGATAAGCCGGTACAGGGGATTGTTTTGTTTGCTAAAACCTCAAAAGGAGCGTCGCGTTTGTCAGAACAATTCAGAAACCATACGATACAGAAAACGTATTATGCAGTTGTTGTGGGCAAACCAGTAGAGAAACAGGGGACATTGAAAGAGAAAGTAAAAAAGATATCATTTTTTGCGGAGGCGTTTACCGAAAAGTCAGACAAGGAATTGTTAGAAGAAATTAAAAAAGCAACGAAAACGCGCACGGCTGAATTATCATACGAAGTGACAAAATCAAATGACAAATACTCTTTGTTGAAAATAATGCCAAAAACTGGACGATTTCATCAGATACGCGTACAAATGTCTCAGTTAGGCCATCCGATTTTAGGGGATAAGAAATATGGAAAGGGAGGAGGGGAGTGGAACGATAATAATTCTATTGCACTGTGCGCTCAAGCTATTTCATTTAAAATGGCAACGGAGAATAAAATAATCGATTTATCAATAGATTTGCCAAAAGAGTGGTCCCGATGGATTTCCATCGAGGATCAACGATAAAATCGGGACAAGACTATATAAAGTTTACCCAGTTAAATAGCCCAAAGGGCTAATCCCGCTATAAGCGGGATTATTTAACCGGGTGAATCTTTTCCACAGTTGGGGCTTGATTTTAGCATCGTAACTACACGATAATAGAATAAAGCTCGAAAAGGTCGAATTCTCAAACGAGCAAGTAATGTAACAATTAAATTCTCATACAAATGACTTATAACGAATGGTTATTATTGACGGTCCAGCCATTTTTGCAGGGGCTGGTAAATTTCATTGCTAACTTATTATTAGCAATTATCGTGTTTGTCATCGGCTATCTGATTGCTATTGGTATTGGGAGCGTGGTGACCGAAGTGCTCAAGTCAGTACGATTCAACAAATTATTTGAAAAAGAAGGCTGGAGCAGAGCATTTGAAAGAGCGAATGTTCAGGTGCATCCCGCTGAATTTATCGGAGCTATCTTCAAGTGGGTATTCGTTATCGTTGCCTTACTCATTAGCGTAGACATACTCAAACTAGCTCAATTCGGCATTATTCTCACGCAGGTTCTCAATTATCTGCCAAATGTCATTGTGGCTTCATTGATATTTGTCGTGGCGGTTATTATTTCCGACATCGTTGAGAAAATTATCCGCGTCACGGTTGAACGAATGAGAATAGGGCATGGATATGTTGCCGCTTCCATCATCAAATGGGCAATCTGGGTCTTTACCATTTTCTTGGTACTTGAACAGTTATTACCCAACAGCGTCCTTATTCAAACGCTCTACATGGCCATTGTCTATGGCACAGTAGGGGCCTTGGCATTAGGGGTTGCAATCGCCATTGGATTGGGTGGAAAAGAGACGGCTGCAGAGGTTATTGCGGGCATCAAAACAAGAATCGAAAACCGCTAATAGGTAGCTAAAAAGAGAGATTAATATGCGGCGGCCTCAGGGCCGCCGCATTGCGTTCTCCTAAGACCTTGACATGCCTTATAAAATAGAATAAACTGCAGGTAATGATGAATCAAATTATCCCGCAAGGCGGGATCCCGTTCGCGGGGAAACCAAATTTAAAACAACGAAGCGGATAAGCCTCAATCTTTTTGTTGAAATTTGAGGACCGCTTCCAAAGCGGTTTTTATTTTCTCTCCAAGTACTTTGCATAGTATTCTTCGTTTGTCCCGTCATGCGAGATAAACGAAGGATAGGTATGACTGTCATTTGACAATTCAGCCGATTGAATGAGGGGTCTTGTTCAATCGGAAAAAAAGGTAACCAAAAGAGCTTGGCAAAGCATGCCAAACTCTATACCTTAGCATCAAAATAAAATAAGACTCACTGATCAGTGAGTCAGAAGAAGGATATAAGATCTACTGCGTATCGAGCAGCAGGTCTGGTTATATGCAAATAGGTGGATGCCTTGGGATATTACAGCTAAGAAAGACGTGGCGTGCCTGCGATAAGCATCGGGGAGGTGGCTAGCAACCTTTGATCCGGTGATTTCTGAATGAGGAAACTCTATTGCGGTAATGCGCAATAATCTGCAGCAATGCAGAAGCTAACCCGCTGAAGTGAAACATCTCAGTAAGCGGAGGAAAAAAGAACAATTGTTTATTGCCTTAGTAGTGGCGAGCGAAACGGCAAGAGCCTAAACCAATTTTTACTCTTTTGAGTAAAAATTGGGGTTGTAAGGTCATAGCGTCAGGAGCGTTATTTATTTCCCGGATAGTCGGGAGATGGATAATGTTTGCTGAGAGAGAACATTTAGATGGTTATATTAAAAGAATCACCCTGGAAAGGGGAGCCATAGAGGGTAACAGCCCCGTATTCTAAAATATTTATCATGCTCTTTGCTATAATTCTTGAGTACTGTCGGGAATGACAACCTGGCAGGAAGCAGGCCGAACTATCGGCCAAGGCTAAATATGTAATATCACCAATAGTGAACAAGTACCGTAGGGGAAAGGTGAAAAGTAGGGGGATGACCCCGGTGAAATAGAACCTGAAACCATTTGCTTACAAAGAGTAGGAGCCTCGCCCATCGCAAGATGGGTGGGTGACTGCGTGCTTTTTGCAGAACGAGCCAACGAGTTTACATATATTCTTGTCTAAGCGGCTACGCCGTGGAGGCATAGGGAAACCGAGTCTGAATAGGGCGACTATAAGAATACATGTAAGACCCGAAGCGTGACGAGCTTACCATGAGCAGGCTGAACCTGTTAGAAATAACGGGGGAGGGCCGAACCCGTGAGCTGTGCAATACTCTGGGATGACTTGTGGTAAGGAGTGAAAAGCTAATCGAGTTACGTAATAGCTGGTTCTTCCCGAAACAGCTTTGGGGCTGGCGTCCGGCGCCACCATAGGGGGGTAGAGCACTAAATCGAATTCCTTGCCGCAAGGCAGGACTTCGAATTAAACTCCGAATACCCTATGTTTTGGCCGGGCAGTTAGACCGTGAGGGCTAAGCTTCATGGTCAAAAGAGTAACAGCTCAGATCATCGTCTAAGGTCCCTAAATTATACTAAGTGCTATGAAGGAAGTGTTTTGCCCTCGACAGGCAGGAAGTTAGCTTAGAGGTAGCTATCTTTTAAAGAGTGTGTAACAACTCACTGTCCAAACTTGGCCGTTTACGGCCGAGAGGGGCGAAATGCGCCAAAGATTTCCGGGGCTCAAGTATAATACCGAAGACATGGAATAGTTTTGCCTTCGGGCAAAACGATTGGTAGGGAAGCGTTCTCAACGCGACGAAGCCGAAGAGTAATCGACGGTGGAGTGTTGAGAAGTGAGAATGTTGGCCTGAGTAACCGCAAGCCCGGTAAAAGCCCGGGCCACCGAAAGTCCAAGGTTTCCTTGGCAATGGTAATCAACCAAGGGTTAGTCGGTCCTAAGGCATAGCCGAAAGGCGTAGCTGATGGACAGCCGGTTAATATTCCGGCACTTGGATAATTTTTTTCATGGATGCACAATACCTAGTTCTGGCAGATAATTGGATTTCTGTTCTTGGCGCGACAGCGCTAAAGAAAATGTGGGGTAACCTGCAGATTGGAATAAACATGTTGTCGAGAAAAGTTCATGAGAGCTAAAATTATTCAAACCGTACCGCAAACCGACACAGGTGGACAAGCGTAAGTATGCTAAGGTGAACGGGTGAGACCTCGTTAAGGAACTAGGCAAACAAGTGGCCGTAAGTTCGCAATATGGCCTGCCCAAGTCCGCAAGGATTTTGGGCTGCAACAACTGTACTTCTACCGACTGTTTATCAAAAACACAGCTCCCTGCTAAACTCGTAAGAGGATGTATAGGGGGTGACGCCTGACCAGTGCTGGAAGGTTAACGTTGCGGGTCTGAGTCGCAAGATTCAGGCTCAGCGACCGAAGCCCCAGTGAACGTCGGCGATAACTATAATCGTCCAAAGGTATTACGATGCCTTTGTAAAACTTCGCTATATGCTGGAAAATCTGTTGTATCTGAAGTTACTATGGTATGATAAAGGTGTAATTACCCCTTTAATATGCCAAGTAAAAAAACTTTCAGTGCAGACAATCAGCAGGAAAGAATAGAAGTTGGGTGGATCGTTGGGTTTGTTGATGGAGAAGGGTCTTTTCTTGTAAGTATATTTAAATCACCAGGAGCAAAATCCGGGTGGCAAGTTTTTCCTGAATTTAATGTGTCACAATCATTAAAGGGGAAAGATTTATTGCATAAGTTGGAAATGTTTTTCCAATGCGGGCATATTTATGCTCATAATGCACGGAATATAAAACAAGGAAAATGGGATCCCCTCTATAAATATTGTGTTAGAAACAAAGAAGAATTGTCGCAAAAAATTATTCCATTTTTTGAAAAATATTCTCCTAAGGGAAAATCAAAATTAAATGATTTTCAAAGATTTGTTCAAGTAATGAAATTAATGGACAAAAGAGAGCATTTAACAGTAACTGGAATGGTAAAAATTGCTAAAATTGCTTCTGGAATGACACATCGCAAACCATTTAAAGATTCATCAATACATAAATTTCTATTATCCTCAGAGACTATACGCGGAGCCCAGCCCACAGTGGGTTCAGGGAAGATATAGTCCGACCTGCGTGGCGACATGCAGAATGCAGTAGAAATAGCTGCATCAAATGATGAGAGTGACTTACTCATGATTAGTAACAAATTGAGCGTAATCCCTTGCCGGGTAAGTTCCGGCCCGCTTGAATGGCGTAACGAGTGGAAGACTGTCTCAACGAGGCGCCCGGTGAAAATGCAATACCAGTGAAGATGCTGGTTACCTGCGGCTAGACGGAAAGACCCCGGAAGCTTTACTGTTCGTAGATATTGGATTATCGTTTTCGATGCGTAGTGTAGTGGCGAGCCTTTGAAGCTGTACTTTCGGGTACAGGGGAGGCGACAATGAAACAGCCATCTTTGAACATGATAATTCTAATCCACTTCATTGTGGTGACAGTGTTTACTAGACAGTTTAAATGGGGCATTTGCCTCCTAAAGAGTAATGGAGGCGTTTAAAGGTAGGCTAGGTTCGGATGGAAATCGAACCGATAGGGCAAACCCACAAGCCTGCTTTACTGCAAGACGGCTATGTCGCGCAGTTGCGAAAGCAGAAGTTAGTGAACCGACGCGTTTTTCATAGAACACGCGAAGATCATCAGCCAAAAGCTACTCCGGGGATAACAGGCTAGTAGCGCCCGAGCGTCCTTAGCGACGGCGCTGTTCGGCACCTCGATGTCGGCTCAACTTATCCTGGGGGTGGAGAAGCTCCCAAGGGTCGTGCTGTTCGCACGTTAAAAAGTTACGTGAGCTGGGTTCAAACCGTAAAGCGGCCAAGCCGCTTTAAATTCAAAATGCAAAAATCAAAATTCAAAATGACAATGCAGAATGTAAAATTTAAAGTGGTTTAGCAATTTTACGGTTTGAATCCCGAGGTTAGAAACCTTAAAAAGTTTTTACAGACATATTCACGGCGGCTCTTATCAGTAATGGTAAGATGCATAAATCGACTATTTCGGTGGAATCCACATAGTTTGACCAAAATTATGACGGACAATACCGAGGGAAGTATAAACGCTAATTTTTGTAATTCAATGTTTTTCTGAAAGGAAAAAACTCATGAAGTACAAACTTACTTTTAAGCGATTCGAAAATCGTGTACAAGTAGTAAGAGCACATGAGTTTGATATTGATTCGGATAAAAGTGCACGAGAAAGAGTAAGCGACATTGCCAACAGACAGCGGAGTTTCTTTTTCGAGTTTGTAAAACTCGAAAAAGATGAAAATGGCAATTGGATGGAAATAAAAATGCCGTCCCACTTACTTCGATAGGGTGAAAGGTAATATCCAAGTAACCCAATTTTTTTCAAGATTACAAAAATTAGTGTTTATACCCCGTAGAGACTACACGTCGATTATCCCGATTAACATCGCGGATAAAGATATAGTCCAATGCACGCAGTAATGCGTGGAAACATACGTGAGACAGGTTGGTCCCTATCTACCGCAGGCGTAGAGTTTTGAGGAGATTTGTTCCTAGTAAGAATTTGCTACTTCATAGAGTAATCTGTGATGACAATTCGGCTAATAACGGTGAAATCTTAAATAAAATTGGATCTGTTGATAACTATTATTGTGGTCGGTCCCACGATAATGGTACAATTTGCTTGAGGACCAGTTATTATTAAGACAATACCGTGGGAAGTCACTCTAAAATTCATTTAGCGTATATCGCAGGTTTTCTTGATGGTGATGGAAGTCTTATGCTTCAAATTAAGAAGCGTAAAGACGGTACATTAAAGAGACGTTTTATGGCTACTATTTGTTTTTATCAAGATAGTAGGCATGAGAAATATCTCTATTGGATACGAGATATTTTGGGAATAGGATATATTTCCAGAAGAAATGATGGTATGACAGAGTTACGAGTAAATGGGTATAAACAAGTAAAAGAAATTTTACAAAGTTTAATACCATTTATCAGATTCAAAAAAGATCAGGCAAACGCATTATATAATGCAACTAATCTTTTAATGAGTATAAAACTCAAGTCATTAAGTAGAAATAATTTGCTGGAATTGGCAAATTACATCATGATTATCCAAGAAAATAATTACATTACCCGTAAAAAGAAAACCAAACAAGATATTCTAGATATTTTAGGAGTTGACCCCGTAACGACTGAGGCGTAAAGCCAAGATGATGGTGTTTAAAACCATCATAATATGCCGATATCCTAACCCAAGTAGGGAAGGATAAAGATATAGTCTACACCCATGGTGACATGGGAGAAATCGTATTCGCATATTTGCAGCATTTGCATACATTTGTAGATTTGCATTATACTGTGAGCGAAGCGAACATGTGACGAGAGGACCGGAATGAACCAACCTCTGGTGTACCAGTTGTTCCGCCAGGAGCACTGCTGGGTAGCTACGTTGGGAACGGATAAGCGCTGAAAGCATATAAGCGCGAAACCGACTCCAAGATGATAACTCATAGATTCCCTGAAGACTACAGGGTCGATAGGCCACAGGTGCAAGGGCAGTAATGCCTTCAGCCGAGTGGTACTAATAAATCATTGATCTGCTGCTCAATGGGCAGTAAAGACCCACTGTTTAGTAATTTGTTCGTAACGAAATGCAGAAATTTCGTGCGAAAATTTTTAAAAATGAGGAGGCTTATCAGCAAGGCGATAAGCTGACGAATTTTTGGGAATTTGAAGCCGAAATTACAAATTGCAGTAGAATAAATTATTAAACAGTGGGTCTATCTTATATCCTTCAAAAAATAAAAAAACCCTCGGCTGTAACCTACGGGCGAGGCCACAGATTGAGTTCTGTGGTGGCAATTATACTGAGCTTGTCCCACCTGTTCCCATTTCGAACACAGAAGTGAAATAGCTCAAGGCCGATGGTAGTGCGATGAGCGCGAGAGTAGGTAGTTGCCACCAAAGAACTTAATTACAAAAAAACCGCCCACGGGCGGTTTTTTTGTTCACATTTGATTGACTCTTAAAATTTTGTTACAGTGGAGACATTGTAATGAACGTTTATCTTAAAAAACAAAATAATTTCTTGCCACGATTATTCAAAGTCGGTGTTTTAATTGCGATCGTATTATTTTTAAACATATTCCAAGCCCCTATTAGAAATTATTTTTATCTTATGTCCGCGCCGGTTTCTCAAGTTTTTGCGAGCAGCGGAAAACAAACTGCCAGCGTTTCTCATTTTTTTGGGAACATTGGTCAGCTTCAGCAAGAAAATGATGCTCTTAAAACAGAAAATCAGGAATTACTGTCGCAACTTACTGTTTTAAAGAATTCAATCAAAGAAAGTTACATTTCGCAAGAAGCATTTGAAAATACCAAAGAAAACAATTTTAAAATTACCGCAGTAAAAGTGATTGGCCTAGACACTGCAAGTGATTCTTTGGTTATTAATAAGGGATCTGCTGACGGAATCGCCGAAAATATGCCCCTTATCTCAAAAGAAAAAGTTCTCTACGGGGTTGTTGCAAAAGTATATAAAAATTTCTCTCAAGTTCAATTAATTTCAAATCAAAAAAGCGTCGTCGATGTGCGAGTGGAAAATACCCAAATTACTCAAACCCCCGTTCATGGGGCGGTAAAGGGAAGTAATCGCCTTTCATTTTATTTGGACCTGGTAAATTCTGCTGCCGAGCTGCAGGAAAATAATATTCTGGTCACCTCGGGCCTCGAAGGAATTTTTCCTGATAATTTGTTGGTAGGGAAAATAACGTCAGTGAGCAAAAATGATTTAAAACCGTTTCAAACAGCAGCGGTGCAGCCATTTTTTGACCCTCAAAACAGCGAAGTTTTATTTGTCATAACAAACTATAAAAAATAGCGCTAACACCTAACACCCAACACCTAATTTGTGAGCTTTAAATATCCCATTATAATTTTTCTTTTCTTGCTATTTGCACTGCTGCAAATGAGTTTTTTGCCTTCCATAGCGCTGTTCAATGAAATCCCAAACCTTATTTTTATTCTCTTTTTTATACTCATGTTTTTTGGCGAGAAAGAAGCTCTGTTAATGGCTGTAATCGCCGGATTTTCTTTAGACCTTCTCTATTTTTCCCATTTTGGCCTATCGATTCTCACACTCGTCATAATTTTCCTTCTCCAAAAAGCAAGTGATCACTTCTTTGAAAAGGGGAGCCAAGAAAACCTCATCTTCTATTTTATTCCGTCTTTTTTGGTCCAATACGGAGCTTACACTGGATTGTGGTACCTGTTCTCTCGCATCTTTGATTTTGAGTTTGCGGTTGGCATTAGTTTTATCATGGGCTTAGGGTATAATCTTCTCTTTGCCTTAGCGGGGTTTTATCTCTACCAAAAAGTAGTACCCAGTGCCAATGAAAAGCAGTTAAAATTATTTTCATAAATGAGTTTTAATAAGTATCACGTCAATCGGCCCGCCGGTGACATAGAAACCCACGAGGTTTTTTTAGATACGCTCTCGCGTAAAAAAGACGAAGAACTTGGGTTTTCAGAAAAAAAACTTGAGGTAAAGATAAAAGAAAAGTTTATTTATTCGATGGCTGTTTTTTTTCTGCTCCTTGCTGGCTTTATGTTTGCACGGTCTTTTTGGCTGCAAGTCGTTGACGGCAAACAATATTATGCCTTAAGCCAAGCAAATAAAGGCCGGGTCAATATTATTATCCCCGAACGCGGTATTATCTACGATAAAAATTTGCAAAAGCTTGTGTTGAATGCGCCAGCCTACGACTTAGTATGCGACAAGACCAGCTTGATTCAGAAAGAAAACGCTGAACAACAAATTGCCACTATTGCAGGAATTGTAAAGCAGGAAAGCAGCGCTATTGAGACCTTAGTGACCGAGTCTAATCAGCCAAAGGTGCTTATTGCTTCTGATATCGATCAGTCGGTGTTATTGGTTCTTGAGGCTAAAAAAAATGATATTCCCGATTGCCGTATTGAAAAAAATACAACCAGAAACTATTTATTTGGGTCATCTTTTTCACATGTGTTGGGACACATGGGTAAGATCAGTAAAAATGAATTTAATCAGGCGCTCAATTATGCCGTGAACGATAATATCGGCAAAGATGGTCTTGAAAAGCAGTATGAAAGCTATCTGCGGGGCACACCGGGCCAATCTGAAATTATCAAAACCGCCCAAGGAGTTTATAAAGGAGATACCATTTTATCAGAGCCGTCGCAGGGCCATAATTTGGTACTTAATATTGATGCGAATTTACAAAAGCTCTCATATGAAGCGCTTGAGCGTTCCATAAAAAACATTGGGGCAAAGAGGGGAGCGGCCGTGGCCCTTGATCCCCGCAGTGGGGCGGTGCTTGCCATGGTTTCATATCCCAGTTACGACAACAACATTTTTTCCAAAAGTATTTCCCAGAAGGATTTTGATGCCTTGAATCTAGACCCCAATCAACCATTTTTTAACCGGGCAGTGGGGGCAAAATATCCCGTGGGGTCAACCATAAAACCCTTTTTGGCTTCCGGTGCCTTAGAAGAAGGCATTATTGATCCCGCTAAAAAAATATACGACCCCGGTTATATTATTGTGCGGAGCCAGTACGATCCGTCGGTTACCTATAAGTTTGCGGGGGTAAAGCCTCATGGCTGGGTTGATATGCGAGAGGCTCTTGCTGTTTCGTCAAACATTTACTTTTTTACTGTCGGCGGAGGATACGAAGGCCAAGAAGGCTTGGGACCAACGAGAATTAAAAAATATCTGGATATGTATGGCTGGGAACAAAAAACAGGTATTGATCTGCCCGGTGAATTTAAAGGCTTTGTACCGACGGCCGAATGGAAAAAACAGACAAAAAATGAGCCATGGTGGGACGGAGATACCTATAACCTTTCTATTGGTCAGTCCGACTTGCAGGTTACGCCGCTGCAGGTCGCTGTGGGATATGCGGCCATTGCTAACGGGGGGACCTTGTATAAACCACAAATTGTCCAAAAAATTATTGATACGTCATCGGGAAAACCAGAAACAATACAGGAATTTGCGCCAGAGATTGCCGGGACGGTTAATATAAACCAAGAGTATCTGCAAATCATCCGAGAGGGGATGAGAGAAGGTGTGAGAAGAGATTATGGCTCGTCAGTCATGCTGAATGATTTGCCGGTGGCGGTGGCAGGAAAAACGGGAACCGCTGAAACAAATAAAGCAGGTATTTTCAATACGTGGTCATCTAACTTTGCCCCGTACGACAATCCTGAAATTGTGTTTGTTACGACTATTGAAGGCGTGCCGGGCCTCCGCTCAGCCACACTGCCCGTGGCTCATGAAGTGTTACAATATTACTTCGCAGAAAATAGAAAATAGAATTTTTAAAAATAAAAAACGGTTCTGGAGAACCGCTTATGACTATTTTTTGAGCTGAGCAAGTTTTTTTCTTAGTCTCAGTAATTCTTATTCTAGTTGCGCTATCTTAAATTGCAACGTCTTCTTTTGTAAAGGACCTAACTGTTCTTTAATAATCTTAACGATTGCGTCAAATGTCTCCTTGGGGCATCTTGCTTGAAGAAGATGCCCATCAGGAAAACAGTTGTAATGAACAGTTTCAACCGTAATCCCATTATTCCATCGGTCGAGTGGAACTTCAAATTCAGGCAGGCCATCATAGCGATCTAGTTCTCGCTTCAACTCAAAGCTTTCTTCAAATTGATGTCGTTTTGCCCCACGACCTAATGTTCTTAAGAGTAGGTAGAATCGATTGTTCATGTTAGTCTCCTTGGGATTTTTCTTGGTTTGGTGAAATGGGCTACGTTCTGATAGTTTCTTTGGCATCGTTCGGCACTTCCTCAGTGATCTCTTGGTTGCACCGTGGACAAGTGCGGTATAGCAACTGCTTTTTACCAGGTACCTGTATGGCAAAGTAGGCAATTTTGCCGACCATGGTGGTTCCAGCGGAAAATTGGTGTCCGTTCTTGCATTTGACTCTGCATTTTCTGACATTCATGGCTTCCTCCTTGGGTTGAGTTGTTCAAGGGCTGCGTAAATATTATCATGAAAAATTGATTACGTCAACAATTGTTTGATTACTGTTACTCTGCTAAAATAATATGAATACCAAGCACAGAAATACTTTGTATTTTGTGCTCGGTGTCAATTTTTATAAAAATTGCCATGTCGACTATCGACGAACTCAGAAAAGTGCGGCTGCAAAAGTTAAAGTCGCTGCAAGACAGCGGGCTTTTAGCGTACCCGGCAGACACAAAACGAACCCATTCCATTGCCAAGGCTCTGGAAAATTTTTCAAAACTTTCAAAAAGTAAAAAAGAGATTGTTTTAACGGGGAGAATTATGGCCATGCGCGGACATGGGGGTGCCACGTTTTTGGATATAAATGATGGTTCGGAAATCGCCTCCGCCAAGGCTACGGCGTATCAAGGTAAAATCCAAGGACTTATCAAAGAAGATCGGCTCGGCGAAAAAGGATATAAGTTTTTTGTGGATCATTTCGACGTCGGCGACTTTGTTGAAGTAAAAGGCGCGTTGATAAAAACAAAGAGGGGAGAGCAGACGATTGAAGCTTCAGATTATAAAATGCTCGCAAAATCTCTTTTGCCTTTGCCTGAAAAGTGGCACGGGTTGCAGGATGTGGAAGAAAAGCTTCGCAAGCGCTATTTGGATATTTTATTTAACCCGGAAGTAAAAGACATAATTCAAAAACGTGCTATCTTCTGGAACAGTATGCGCGAATTTTTAATAGAAAAAGGATTTTTAGAAGTTGAAACACCAGTGCTGGAAACCGTAACCGGAGGCGCAGACGCCAAACCATTTATAACCCACCACAATGCTCTTGATTTGGATGTCTATTTGCGTATTTCAATGGGGGAGTTGTGGCAAAAACGGCTTATGGTCGCCGGATTCGAAAAAACATTTGAAATTGGCCGCCAATTCCGCAATGAAGGCATGGACGCCGAGCACTTACAGGATTACACGCAAATGGAGTTTTACTGGGGGTACGCCGATTACAAAATGGGTATGAAACTGGTGGAAGAATTATATAAACACGTTATCAAAAAAACCTTCGGCACGCTCAAGTTCAAAATCAAGGATTTCACGATTGATTTTGGCAAGAAATGGGAAGTGTATGACTATCGCACCATAGTAAATAAATATGCAGAAATAGATATTGTTGAAGCCAGTTTGCCGGAAATGGAAAAACAATTACAGAAACTGGGTATTACCTACGACAAAAATGGGTTTAATAAGACCCGGGCCATTGATAATCTCTTCAAGTACTGCCGCAAACACTTACAGGGTCCGGGATTTTTAACTAATATCCCTATTGATGTTTCTCCGTTGGCAAAACGCGACGAGAAGAATGAAAAATTAGCCCAGCGTTTTCAAGTCATTGCGGCCGGCTCCGAACTAGGTAACGGTTACAGCGAGTTAAACGATCCCATAGACCAAAAAGAGCGCTTTACAGAGCAACAGAAGCTCCGCGAAGCAGGGGATGAGGAGGCCCAGATGTTTGATAAAGATTTTATCGAAGCTCTTGAATACGGCATGCCCCCCACGTGCGGTTTTGGTTTATCAGAGAGAGTGTTTAGCTTCTTAATGAACAAACCTGTGCGGGAAACCCAAATATTCCCCCTGATGCGCCCCAAAGATTAAAAATGAGTAGCATTGAAAATATAAAGCAAAAATTATCAAAAACCGCGAAAGGATCTTTTGCGGTTTTTGATTTTGATAATACGTGCATTGTTAATGATATTGGAGAGGCAGTGTTAATGTATTTAGCGAGAAACAAGCTTTTTAAAGACCCAAATTTATTACCAGAAAAATTTATTGACGCAGAAAGTTATAGTCACGCAGTTTTCTTCCACTATCATGAGTTACTTGATGAAGAAAAAATATGGGAGGCATATCAATTTTGCACAAAAATACTGTCTGGTTTTACTCCTGCAGAGGTAGCTGATATAACAAAGAAAGCATTAGAATTTGAAGGGACAGGAATTAAAGAGGAGGAATTGTTTGGCAAAAAAGTGCAGAGAGGCATTGTCCTTCGTCAGTCTGTCGTAGAGCTATTAAAAATAACAGATGAATTAGGAATAAAAAAATGGATTGTTACTTCGTCACCAGAGCTCGTGGTAAAAGCCGCAATGGAATATTTTAACATTCAGACAAACCTTATCGGTGTTTCAAACATACTTAAAAATGGGCTGCTGACACAAGAATTAAAAACTCCCATACCAATCCGTGAAGATAAAGTCACTGCAATTAAGGAATATATTGACCCAAAAGAAACACCTATAATGGCGGTAGGTGACAGCATGAATGACCTATGGATGTTAGAATACGCACAGTTAAAGGTAGTAGTTAAGAAAAACGAAAAACTAGTCAGCCTTGCCCAAGGAAGGGGATGGGAAGTGTTGTAATTTTGTAAAAAAAGAGAGCGGTTAGCTGTCCCGCTCTATGTTCCGCTACTTCTCTGAAACCATTTTGGCGTATTCGAGCGCAGGATTTGCATCCCACGTCTCACCTTTGCCCTGCTCGTGGAAGGCATCGCCGTTGGCTTCCAGTGCCTCAAGAAAGAACTCCTTGAGGTCATCTCCAGAGACATTCATGTCCTTGGCCAGTTTCACGATCATGGGATCTGGCCCTTTCTGATCCTCGACAAGGCGCTGGGCGATTGAATAAATCACCCGGAAAACCTCATCTGAAGAGTGTCTTCCCACCCACTCCGCAAACGGATCGTCAATTGCCTCCATGTGTTGGTTTTTTGCATGAACTTCTTCGAATGATCTTTTTTCCACGTTCCACCTGGGTTAAAGTGCTGTGTAAGACTATGAACTACTCACAGCCTTACTCGGTAAATAATAGCATAATTAAAAGTATATGTCAATGATTGTTGAGATAAGGCAAATTTAGTATCATTACTAAAAAGTAACCTGTAATTTGCAACCCGTAATCAGTACATTACGCGTTGCTGGCTACTCGTTACTGGTTGCTATGACTAAGGTATTAGTCTTTGGGACGTTTGATGGGTTACACGAGGGGCATTTGGATTTACTTAGCCAAGCGAAAAAACATGGTGATAATTTAATTGTAGTGGTGGCGCGAGATTCAACGGTATTAAAGAATAAAGGGAAAGCACCTAAGTTTAAAGAGCAAGAACGTCTTGCGAAAGTTCAAGAAAATAAACTTGTCGCCGAGGCCGTATTAGGGACTGAAAATCATGATACACACCAAGATTCTTATGATATTATTAAAGAAATTAATCCCGATATAGTGTGTCTGGGGTATGACCAAGCGCAGTTTGCAGAAAAATTAAAAGGTGAATTGGTGAGAATGGGATTAGATAAAGCGCAGATTGTCATATTGAGGCCATTTCATCCTGAAAAATATAAATCATCAATCATGAATAAGTAACCTGGAATCCGTAACCCGTAACCCGTAATTACGCATTGCTAATTATACGTTATACGATATGCTTGATATTAATAAGATTCGGGAGAACAAAGAAGAAATTCAAAAAAACCTGGCAAAACGAGGAGGGGATTTTGACGTAGATGAAATTATTGCATTAGATATTGAAAAAAGAAAATTATTAACCGAAGTTGAACAGTTAAAAGCTGAAAAGAATAGAGTGTCAACTAGAAGGCCTTTACCTGAGGAAATTGAGAAAATGCGTCAAGTGGGAAACAGGATAAAGGAATTAGACGAAAAAGTACGACAAACAGAAGAGAATTTAAAAAGTAAATTACTAAAATTACCAAATATCCCATTTGATAACGTGCCTATGGGTGACGAATTGGCAAATGTTGTGATAAAAAAAGTTGGTAATATTCCTAATTTTAAATTTAAGGCAAAAGATCATCTGGAACTTGGAGAAAAGTTAGATATTATTGATATAGAAAGGGCACAGAAAGTGTCTGGTACTCGTTTTGCTTATCTTAAAAATGAAGCTGTATTAATAGAATTAGCTTTGGTAAATTTTATTATAAAGTTAGCTCAGAAGGAGAAATTTATTCCGATTATTCCACCAGTACTAATAAGGGGAGGAAATCTAGAAGAGTTAGGTTATGATATGGGGAATTATTATCTAGTTTCTGATGAAAGATGTCCTCATCCCGGTTGCAATCATGCAATATCAGGAAGAGGTAAGATTTTTTGTGAAGAGTGTAATGATTATAAAGAAACAGAAATTGTTTTTGAGGAAGGAGCAGACAGATTAAAATGTCACAAGTGTGGAAAAGCCACTCGTTTAACATATTTTTATTTAATTGGAACTGCTGAGCACGCAATTGCTCCTATGCATAGCAAAGAAGTATTTAATGAAAATGATTTACCTAAAAGATATATTGGTTTTTCATCTGCATTTCGCAGAGAGGCGGGATCTTACGGAAAGGATACGAGAGGAATTTTAAGAGTTCATCAATTTGATAAAGTAGAATTATTTAGTTTTTGTCATCCAGACAAATCAAAAGAGGAGCATAAGTTTTTAGTAGATTTTGAAGAAAAACTCTGGCAAGCATTGAAAATTCCGTATCAATTAGTGCAACTTTCGACGGGGGACATGTCTAAGCCATCTGCTAGCACCATAGACATTGAGGCTTGGCTCCCTAGTCAAAATATGTATCGAGAAGTAAGTTCTGCATCAAATACAACTGATTTTCAAGCACGTCGTTTGAATATTCGTTATAAAACTAAAAGCGGTAAGCCAGAATTTGTTCACATGTTAAATGCTACAGGTTTTCCTATTGGCAGAACGTTAATCGCCATTTTGGAAAACTACCAGCAAAAAGATGGGTCAGTAAAAGTGCCAAAAGTGTTGCATAAATTCGGAGCACCCAAAATCATTAAGCTCAAGAAGTAATGCAAGAACATCAAATAACGGTAAAAAATTTAAACATTAATTATAAAATGATGGGGCAGGGCCTGCCTGCGCAGGCAGGCAAGCCCTTATTGATTTTGCATGGGTGGGGGTCAAATTCTGACCGCTGGCAAAAAGTGGCTGAGTTATTGTCTGTTCAATTTCAGGTAATTATTCCTGATCTCCCGGGATTTGGCAAAAGCCAGGCTTTAGAAACCGCCTGGAGCTTAGATAATTATGTAGACTGGGTTAACGAATTTTCCCAAAAGATTCCTGATCTGCAGAATGAATTTTATGTATTAGGGCATTCGTTCGGGGGAGCGGTGGCAGCAAAGTTTGCCATAAAATACAATCAAAAAGTTTTAAAATTATTTTTAGTCTCGGCCGCTTGCATCCGAACGAGAACAACTCTAAAACGGCTTCTCTACGGCCTCTCTAAAGTTATCAAATTATTTTCATTTATGCCGCTCTATCCTCAATTCCGCAAAGCCTTTTATAAATTTGTCATCCGCCGATCTGATTATTTACAAGTGAGTGAATCCATGAAGGAAACATATTTAAAAACCATCAGCGAAGACCTTTCATATAAACTGTTTTTTATTAAAGTTCCCACAGTCATTATTTTTGGCGATAAAGACACTTCAACGCCCGTTGAACAAGCTCATTTTATTAAAGAAAAAGTAGCAAACTCAAATCTTACCGTCATCGCGGGCGCCGATCACACCTTGCACATAAAAATTCCTGAAATCCTCGCCCAAAAAATACTTGCCCAGTTAAATAGCGTATAGCGCTAATTTTACGAAGTAAAATTATTTAACCGGGTAAAAACATGTTTAATGTAATCAATATTCTTTTGGCCTTATGGGTAATAAGGACAGTCAGAGCTGTTCTGTTTTGGATTTATCTGTGGCAACTCAAAGAGTATCACGTCGGCCGGTTTATTGACCATTTTAGAACCCACAAAGGCAAAGAACTTATTTTTAATAAGCTACAAGGGATAAAACTTGTTTTATTGGCAGGGCTTCTATTTAACTTTTATAATTTTGCTCTCTGGGGTTTAATAGCTGTATACGCTTTTGAAATAGCGCTGTTGGCGATAAGGCGGTTTAAGAAGCCCGTCTGGACATTTAAGACCATATTCTTGATGGTAGTTTCGCTGGTCATTGCTGGATATTTTGGATTCTTGTATCAAAACCTCATCGCATTATTGATTTTTGACCTTTTGGCATCGTTAATTGTTTCGGCGATTGTATTGCTCGTGCAGCCGGTGTTTGTGTTAATGCGTAATAGGATTCTTCAGCAAGCCCGAGACAAAATGGCCACACGGAAAGATTTGATAGTAATCGGAATCACGGGCAGTTATGGTAAAACATCAACCAAAGAGTTTTTAACGACCATTTTAGCTTCAAAATTTAAAGTTCTCTCAACGCCCGAGCATAAAAATTCAGAAATTGGCATTGCTCAAACAATTCTCAATGACTTAAAACCTGAACATAAAGTGTTTGTGGTTGAAATGGGCTCGTATAATAAAGGGGGGATTAAACTCTTGTGTGGTATTGCAAAGCCAAAGATAGGGATTGTGACTGGTGTGAACGAACAGCATTTAGCAACGTTTGGGTCAATGGAAAATTTACTGTCAGCTGAGGGTGGAGGAGAATTGCTAACCAATTTACCTCTAGGTGGTACTCTTGTTGTAAACGGCGACAATAAGTACTGCCGTGATTTATATAAAAAAGCACAGAGGGAATTTCATGGCTCTGCAAAATTGTATTCAGTTCAAAAAAACGCCGTTGATGCAGATGCATGGACTCAAGAACTTTCAGTCCACAAAGAGTCACTTGATTTCGTCGTTATGGACAAGGAAAAACACGCCGTTCACTTTAATGTTTCGTTGTTAGGAAGTCATAATGTTCAAAATATGCTTGCAGCGATACTGACTGCCCAGACGTTGGGCATGAGTTTAGAGGAAATTGCAGCTGCCAGCAAAAATATTAGGCAAGAGCAAGCGGGGATTGTGTTAAAAGAGGGGATTCATGGAATACAGGTCATTGATTCTTCGTATTCGACAAACCCTACAGGAGTCATGGCAGATTTAGATTACTTGAATATTTTTTCCGCCAAAGGCGGATCCGCCTCTGGCGGAGAAGGAAAGAAAGTACTTGTCATGCCGTGTTTGATTGAATTAGGGCAAAAGTCAGTTGAAATTCACCAAAAAATAGGCAGAAAGATAGCGGAGGTATGCGACATGGCAATTATTACGACGAAAGATAAATTTGAGGAAATAAAAAAGGGAGCAGTAGAAGCAGGAGCTAATGAGAAAAAAATTGTATACTGTCATAACCCAAAAGAGATATTTCATCTGATCACCACATTTTGTTCCGGCGGCAGAGCCGCCGAGAATCCTCGATCGCTAAGTCCCGATGAAATCGAGGACTCTCGATCTGATCGGAGCGATCGGGACAAAGAAGGGGATACCGTGTTATTAGAGGGAAGAGTGCCGGGGGAGTTAATTAAGTTAATGGGTAAATAAAAAAAGTCCCAAATCGTGCGATGCACAATTTGGGACATGGGAAGAAGTCGCGGATTTGCTATTCTTCCGGTGGCTGCGGTTCCGTTGACACCATGTAGGTGAGTGGGGGAACATTGCGTTCCAGTCCACGCCTATCATCGGCCGTCAGTAACGGCTCGGGAATCAAGCAGGCTTTGCCATTCCGAATTACTCGGATTTTACGGACAAAGCCAAGTCCATCCTTGCGCAGTCCCGTCCCCTCATCACCCACAGTAAACCCCAACGAGTCCTTTCTCATGAGTTCCTCCTTCAAGAGACTCTGTTGTCCACCATGCTTTAACTATAGTATATAAATATATTTTGTCAATGATAAGTAAATATAAACCAATTTCTATTTCTTTGTCGCCGAATGTAGAAAAAGATGATGTGCGCTTAGCCTTGCATCTGATTTTGAGGCCGTGGAAGTGGCGAAACCCGCCTTCGCATAAAGCTTCGGCGAGGCAAGGTGGAAATGCGGCGCAAAATTTTGAGAAAAATTTTACACAATACTTAGGTGTAAAATATGCTGTTAGTTTTAATAGCGGAAGATCAAGTTTATACGCTATTTTAAAAGCACTGAATTTAGAAAAGGGGAGCGATGTGGCTTTGCAAGCATTTACCTGTAACGCGGTGCCCAACCCAATATTATGGGCGGAATTGAATCCGGTATACATCGATTGCGCCAACGACTTTAATATTAATACCCAAGACTTAGATAGGCTAATTCGTACGAATAAGCCTATGGTTATGATAGTTCAGCATACATTTGGATTACCAGCAAACATAGATGAAATAATGAAATTTGCTCGTGAGAATAATATCATTGTTATTGAAGATTGTGCGCATGCATTAGGGGCAGAATGTGGAGGAGGCCCGCTTTCGCCAAGGCTTCAGCGTGGCAAAGTAGGAACTTTTGGTAAAGCAGCATTCTTTAGCTTTTCGCGAGATAAAGTTATTTCGTCAGTCTATGGAGGGATGGCAGTGACCAACGACGAACAATTAGCGCAAAAATTAGAAAAAATTCAAAAAGAATTTGGCCAGCCAAGTTATTTTTGGATTTTCCAGCAATTACTTCATCCTATTTTACTGCATTATATTATTTTGCCTTTATATAACTTCATAAATTTAGGAAAATTATTTTTAATTTTTTCTCAATGGCTGCATCTGTTATCAAAAGCAGTCAGTTGGCAGGAAAAGAGGGGATTAAGGCCCGATTATTTCCCAAAGGCTTTACCCAATGCCTTGGCTATTCTTGCAAACAATCAATTTAAAAAGTTAGAAAAATTCAACGCTCATCGCAGAAAAATAGCCGATTTTTATTATAAAGAACTGGAAAATACCCAATTTATTTTGCCGCAAAAAAATGAGAACATTTTTTTGCGCTTTGCTGTGCAACATCCAAAAGCCCATGAAATAATTTACGAGGCATGGCATACACAAAATATGCTGCTGGGGGATTGGTATACAACGCCCATAGCTCCCGACGATACGCAATTAGAAAAAATGAAATATACTATGGGTAGTTGTCCAAATGCGGAAAGTTTGGCTAAGAAAACACTGAATTTACCCACTCATATTAATACCACCATGGAGGACGCCCAACGAATAGTTAATTTTCTTAAGAAATGGAGGTAAAAGAAATTACTAATAAACAAGAATGGGAAGAATTTTTGTTGCAATGCGAACAAAAGACTTTTTTGCATTCGTGGAATTGGGGAGAGTTTCAGAAATCACTCGGTAATATTGTGTGGCGCTTTGGTATATATGAAAAATCAACGAGACCCGGCCTCGTTGCGGTTGCTTTGGTTATTAAGCATGTGGCAAAGAGGGGTAGTTTCTTGTTGGTACCTCATGGACCCGTAACGAATAACCAAGATACAAGATACAAGAAACAAATACTGGAAGTTTTAACGGAAAAATTAAAAGAGTTGGCCCTTCAGCAAAAGGTTGATTTTGTGAGAATTAGCCCGATTTGGGAACGAACACCAGAAAATGAGAAGATATTTTCTGATTTGGGATTTCGGCTGCGGGCGCTGCATACGCATCCTGAGTCAAGTTGGAAATTGAATATTGTCCCGATTGCAGAGCAATCGAGGATCCACGATGGCAAAGTCATCGGGAAACCTTATTCAGATGAAGAGTTATTCTCTGACATGAGAAAAACGACGCGCTATTTAATACGTCAGGCAGAAAAAAACGGCGTTGAGATATTCCAAAGTTTTGATCAAAAAGATGTGGAAGTTTTTAACCAGCTTCATTTGGAGGTCGTTAAACATCAAAAATTTATTCCGTTTTCATTGGAATATTTTAAGAAAGAATTCGCAGCGTTTGCCCAAGATAACCAGATTGCCTTGTTTTTTGCAAAATACCAAGGGAAAGTAATAGCTGCTTCCTACGGTGTTTTTTGGTCAAACAGGGCGTTTTACCATCATGCGGCTTTATTGCCTGAATATAAAAAAATTCCCGCTTCTTATTTGTTGCAATGGCATGCCATCCAAGAAGCCAAGAAGAGGGGATGCACGGTGTATGATTTTTGGGGGTACTCTGATCCGATAAAATACCCCAAACATCCGTATTCAGGCCCTACGTTGTTTAAAATGGGCTTTGGGGGATACAAAGATGAGTACGTCAAAACACAGGATCTGGTGATAACCAAAAAATATTGGCTAAATTACATAATAGAAATTGTTCGGAAAATAAAACGAGGGTTGTAATACATTTGGTACACTATGAGCACCTATCGCAGACATCACATTGCCCCTCATCTTAAAAGTTTACGGCGGAGGAAAAAAATATTCCAGCAACCGTGGTTTTGGATTTCTGTGCTAGTTTTTGTGACTGTTCTCACGAGCGGATATTTTATTATGTTTTTTCCGACATTCCAGGTTTCCTCGGTGACAGTGCAGGGGACAAGCACTATTTTACAAAAAGAACTTGAAGATTTTGCCATCAATACCGTGCGACGCACTTTTATTGCAGGGATTGCTTCGAGTAGTATTTTTTTGACGGGCTCAGAAAAAATAGCTCACACTCTTAAGAAAGAATATCCGGGGATTGAATCAGTTGAAGTTAAAAAGAAGCTTCCCAATGCACTTGAGCTTCAAGTGGTCCAAAGAAAAGCATTTGCTGCCTTATGCAAGAGTACAACAAAGTGTTCTCTGGTGGACCGCAGTGGTTTTATGTTTGAAACCGTTCAGGCAAACGATGTTCCTGAAGACCTTATTATATTAGGAGGAAAAGCAGAAGCTCCTATTGATACAAAAATAATGGATGCGGTGGCTCTGGTAACAAGTGCTCTGAGCGATGGTTTTCAAATAAAAGTAAAAAAAGTTTCTCTGGGCAATCCTTTGGTATTTACAACGAACGAAGGGTGGCAATTGTATGTTGACCCCAAGACAGATGTTAAAATGCAAATGACCAAGTTGAGTGCTTTGCTGACCAAAGAATTACCCAAAGAGCAGCGCAGGAAAATTCACTACATTTATCTCCAGTACAAAGACAAAGCGTATTTCAAATAGTTCGTTGACTTGTTTATTTATTCATGTTAAAGTATGGGTCAATGCGACCCTTTTTTAATAACATATTTAATGCGCTATTTTATGATGAGCTATCTTCTTAATTATTCTCGTACCGTGCTTGGCAGCCGTTTTTTAGCAGTTGTTGTTATAAGCATGGCCCTCTTGAGGGTTGTGAGCATTGCCTCATATCTGCCGTTGCCCCAAAATTGGTTTTTTGCGGACGTTACTAAAATTGATATTCTCAACCTTTTAAATAAAGACCGACAAGCCATGGGGTTACCTCTCCTGAAAGAAAACAAAGAACTTGATAACGCCGCTTTTCTCAAAGCGCAAGATATGGTTGCTCATGAATATTTTTCTCATGAAAGCCCGCAAGGGGTCAGTCCGTGGTTTTGGTTTTTGCAGGCGGGATATCGGTACAAATATGCGGGGGAAAACTTAGCGGTGGGATTCAGCGACTCAAAAAATACGTACGAGGCGTGGCTCAATTCACCTTCGCATCGAGACAATCTTTTTAATAAAAATTATACCGATATGGGTATGGCGGTTGTCCCCGGATTTGGGAAAAATAACACGAGTGTCGTAGTGCAGTTGTTTGGGAGTCCTTTGAAGCCATCATTACTGGGCGGTTCCACAAATCCTGTTACGCCAGCAAAGGTAGAGCCAAAAGCAGCAGAGCCGATTCCAGTTCCAGAAAACAAAGGACAAATTGTTGTACAAGAAGAACCATCGAATGAGCAAGAAAAAGTGTTAGCAGGATCAGAAGAATTTTCTTTTGCGTCTGACGAGGGAAACGCTCAGAATAATTTTTATTTGAGATTTCTTAATCAGTTTTTCTATAACGGTCAATATTATCTCAACTATCTTATGTGGGTTCTTTTGGCTGGTATTGTAAGTTTTGGATTTGCCGGGGGATTATTTGGAAGAAACAAAGCCCTCCGCAGAGATTTTGTCCTGAGATCGGTGGTTTTAGGAGGAATTCTGGCTGTGTCGCTGTTGATTAATCAAGATATTATTGCCTATTTATTGTCGTACCAAGTGAGCGTTCAGTAACTTTTTTCCATGAATAGATATCAAAAAGAACTCATAAAAGTCTATATAGGTATTTTTGTCCTCTTGGGCATTGTTGCCAGCTGGAATAGCATTTCATGGCTATTTACCTATAGAGGCGTGAGTGGGGTAATTGATACTTTTTTTAATCCCTATCAAGACAGTCGTTTGCTGGTTAGTTCACAAACAGATCAAAAAGAAAATGCCGCAAAAGCGGCTTCTCTGAGCGCCACAGCGCATCCTTATTCTGCAAAACCAAATTCTTTAGAGATACCGAGTCTCCAGCTTGAGGTGCCGCTGGTCATTACTACAACCACTGATGAGAAAAAGATCATCGACGACCTTGATAAGGGAGCGGTCTATTATCCTGGGTCTGTTTCACCAGGCGAAAATGGGCAGATGGTGGTGTTAGGTCATTCGGCGCCGCCGGGATGGCCTCAAATTAAGCACGACTGGATTTTTTCTCATATTGAACAGTTAAAGGCGGGGGATACGATTGTCATGCACTTTAATCACCAACAGTACACCTACAAGGTTACCGAGAAAAGTATTATTATGCCAGGCAGTGAAATCAGCACAGCGCCTCACGATAAAAATAACAACGTGCTCGTTTTAGTAAGCTGCTGGCCGCCAGGGAAAAACTATAAACGTATCGCAGTACAGGCTCAATTGGTTAAAAACTAAGGAAATTAATAGTATTTTAATCGTCCTTCATTATCATTGATCAATTTAAAGGGTCTTCATCTTCTAGCCCTTAATAATTGACAAAAATAATAAAAAGAGTAGAATCAAGCATTTCCTCAAATTAAGTAATTAAATTCAAATAATTAACAAATAATAACAGAACAAATGGTTAATTTTGTTTTGTAAATAGATTATGGTTTTCAGTAATATTATGCAAGAAAAGAAAGTGGTCGTTACCCTCGGAGTAGCGCTTTTGAGTGTTATCTGCGTGGGCATTACTGCGTCGTTGTTTGTCATGTCTTCAGGCAACGCTATAGCTCAAGGGACGTGTAATGAGTATTATCATTTGGATTTTCCTAATTTGGCAAATCCCGCACTCTATAGAGTGAGCACAAGCACAGGACACGCTACGTTGGTTCATCAGTATCCGACCAACGCAGGAATTGGAACTTTAGCCATGAATTCCCAGGGACAAATGTATAGCCATGCCGCAGTCGGTGGTGTTGATTATATCGTTCGTTTAGATTCAAACGGCGTTATTACTCCCATTGTTCCTCTTTCGTCTTCAGGAGGTAATGCTACCTTAGCATTTGGTCCTGATGGCATGATGTATACCTTAAGCACCGCAGATGACAGCCTGTACCGAATTAATCCTTCTACTGGACAGGTGACTTTTGTACGATCCTATGCAGGACAAATTGATGTTGCTGGAAGCGACATTGCTTTCACTCCTACTCAATTAGTTTACGTTGGTCATTTTACTGGCCAAGTCTATGTTATTGATTTAAACACATGGGCAGCCACTCTCGTTGGGTCCATGCCACCTGCTACCACTGCAGGGGATTATCCTGGTCTTGCATACATAAATGGCGCATTTTATACCGCTAACAATCACACCGATAGTCTCTATCGTTTTACTGTTAGCCCATTCTCATGGACAGATATGGGGCCATTGGGAGTTGATTTTATTGGAGCAGGAGATGCCGCTTCATGCGCACCTTTTGCACCGCCACCTCCTCCACCTCCGCTTTCAGCAACGTGTGTTGCTTCACCAAACCCTGCCAACGTTAATCAACCAGTTATCTTCACTCCCCAAGTATCGGGAGGCGTTGGAAATTATAACTACGCCTGGACAGGAGCATGTAATGGATTTACCCAAAGTTGCCAGACTTCATTTAGTACTCAGGGAACCCATGCTGCCTTCTTGCATGTTACTTCAGGAAACCAAGCTATCAGCACTTCGTGTTCAGCAAATGTAGTTCAGTCATGTACTCCTCATGCCAAGAAAAAGTGTGTTGGAAGCTCGCTCTACTGGTTTGATTCTTGTGGCAACCAGGAAGATTTAATTCAAGTATGTTCAGGAAGCCAGAGTTGTCAGGTTGATCAGTGTGTCAACATTCTCTGTAACGCAGATTCTGACTGCGGCCAGGATGGGCCTGTCGGCAGTAATTTCTGCCAAGACGGCAACGTATATAAGAATTTTCGTAAGTTTACCTGCCATAACCCCGGCAGCATTTTCTCAACTTGCTCTCAAACGACCAATCCTCAACTCCAGCAAACTTGTTCAGCCAACCAAACTTGCAGTAATGGATCATGTAATACTGTTAACATTGCCTGCAAAACTAACTTAGATTGCGGCACTAATGGATTAGTTGGAAGTCCGTTCTGCAAGGATAACGGCGTCTATCAAAAATTCAAAACCTTTACCTGTAATAATCCTAATAGTGTCCAATCATTCTGCAGCAATAATACCCAAGACACCCTTATTCGAATGTGCGCTTCAGACCAGAACTGTAATAATGGTTCATGTCAAAACAGACCTCCTGTTTGCACATCACATTCATTCAAGCGCTGTGTCGGAAGATCAGTCTACTGGTTTGATTCCTGTGGAAAACAAGAAGACTTGTACCAGGCTTGCACTGTTGGCCAAGCGTGTTCCGACGAACAATGTCTGACAATTTCATGTCAGCAAAACTCAGACTGCGGAGCAAATGGCTATGTTGATAGTCCCTACTGCGACGCCAATCAGGTCTATCAAAACTACAAGACATATACGTGTCATAACCCAGGTACTCCAAGCTCAACCTGTACTAATGTAACTCAGCCTCGGGTAAAACAAGTCTGCTTGCAGAGTCAAACCTGTTCAGACGGAAATTGCGCAGGCGTGGCATGTCACCAGAGCTCTGACTGCGGCACCGATGCCTTTACGGGGAGTCCATTCTGTCAGGATGGAAATGTCTTCCGCAACTACAAAACATTCAAGTGTAATAGCCCTGGCACCGCAAACTCAAGCTGTACTGACTCGACTGCGCCAAAACTTGCGACGACCTGTTTGGGAACTCAAACGTGCTTGAATGGCGCGTGCAAGAATCAGCCGGTACGATGTGAACGCGCATCTGACTGCGGTGTAGATACCTTTGTGGGTAATCCATACTGTAAAGATGGCGATGTCTACCGAGACTTCAAAACTCATACCTGTAGTAATCCGGGCACTTCAAGTTCTTCATGCAGTGATTCAACAGCTCCAAAATTAATTACTGATTGTCTCAATAACCAAAGCTGTTCAAATGGTGCATGTACCAATGTCATGAGCATTTCATGTTCGGCAACTCCAAACCCTGCAAATGTAAATCAAAATGTTACCTTTACTGCTCAGGTGGCAGGAGGATTGAGAGACTTTGTCTACTCATGGACGGGAGCTTGTACCGGTGTTGGCCAAACCTGTCAGAAATCATTTAGTCAGTCGGGAAGCCAGACTGCATTCTTGAGCGTTACTTCGGGAAACCAGACATTGAATACTTCGTGTTCAGTGACGGTTAACCAAGCTCAAACTATTACATGTACCAATAACTCAGATTGCGGCACCAATGCTTTTGTCGGCAGCAACTACTGCCAGAACGGCAAAGTCTACCGCGATTATAAGACATTCACTTGCAATAACCCGGGTACCACCACTTCTTCATGTTCAGAATCAACGGCTGCTCAACTCCAGCAAACGTGCGCAACCAACCAAGCATGTACCAATGGAGCCTGCTCAAATAACAATATTGTCTGCAGTAATAATTCAGATTGCGGCTCTAGCGGATATGTCGGAGGATCATATTGTCAGGGAAATAATGTCTATCGTAACTATCGAACGTACACCTGCAATAACCCAGGCAGCACAAATTCTTCGTGCTCTGACTCAACCTCATCACAGTTGCAAAACACCTGTTCAAACACCTGTTCGAATGGATCATGTAATACCCAAAACCAGACAAGTACACTCTTAGTTACTAAATCAGTGAGAAACCTGACTCAAGGTAACCTGAACTGGTCTAACTCAGTGTATGCCAACCCTGGCGACTATGTTCAGTTCCAAATAACTGTTCAGGGCACCGGAAACCAATCGGTTAATAATGTCACAGTCAGAGATGTCCTTCCTGCCAACTTGCAGTATCGCAATGCTTTGACCTTAGATGCGATTGCAAACTCAGGAGACATTGTTGCAGGACTTAACATTGGAAACGTTTCAGCAGGTCAGACCAGAACCATTACGTACCAAGCTCAAGTGGCTTCTGCTCAATACTTTGCCTTTGGTACGACCACATTAACCAATTCAGTGAGCGTTACCAGCTCTGACTCAGGATTCAACACTCCAAATGCAGCCAGTGCCTCGGTCATTGTCACGAGGACCGGCATTCATGGAGTAACTGCCATTCCTACCGGTTTGGGCAACAATCTCTTGGTTGATTCATTCTTCATCCCATTGGTACTCTTGGGTATCTGGTTGTGGATGAGAAAATCAAAGCTGTTGGTAGCCATGGGAGTAACTCAGTGGATTCCATGGGCAAAACCTGAAAATAGGCAGTCTACTCTTGAGAGAGAGCTTGCCAAGAAAATTGAAAAGATTAAAGAGCGCGAAATATAAATAGCGCAACAAAAAACCGCCAGAAGGCGGTTTTTTGTTGCATGGATGAATTAAAAAAAATAACCCCACCATGTTTCCATGAAAAGGTTAAGAAGCGGTAACTCCAACTTGGATGATGTTAAACAAGTTTAAGTACCAGTGAAGTTGAGCCGACTTTGATTACTGTGCTGCTTTTGACAGTCACTTGGGCCCTTCTGAGCTCTTGACCATCAACAATTGTGCCATTGCGGCTATACAAATCACAGATGATTATACTATCTTTGTTAATACTAATCATGGCATGATGTCGTGAAACACCGGGGTCATTGATTTGAATATCTGCCTCACAAGCGCGTCCAATTAAGAATTGGCGCAGGTCAATTTCTTCAGTAACTAATCTACCGTCTTCATATGTTATGGTGATAGACAAAGTAACTTTCTTATCTCCCTTGGACTGTCTTACCTGAGAAGAACTTAACGACATGGGAGCCTCCATTTGTGAGAGTTCTTGATGTGAATGTGCCTTTGATTACTATAAATTATTTTTAAAATATCGTCAATTATAGATTCTACTTTCGTCCTTCAAGCGCGTTTTCTAATGTCTCATCATCAGCGTACTCAAGCTCTCCGCCCATAGGCAAACCTTTAGCCAAATGACTTATTTTTACCCCTGCGGGTAAAAATTCTTTGAGTGATTGTTCTACAGCGCGGGAGGTGGCAATGCCTTCAACGGTCGGGTTTAAGGCAATGATAATTTCTGAAAAACTGGCACTTTTTATGCCAAATGAGTCAGGTTTTGTAAGGCGCTCTTTGAGCTCTGCGGTTTTGATATTCTTTGTATCTATCATGCCGCCGAGAATAAAGTATAAGCCATTATATTTTTTTGTTTTTTCAATAGACAACAGGTCTTGTTCTTTTTCAACGATGCACAGCAATTTATTGCGGAGGGGATTGGCGCATATATCACACAGGGAGTCAGTGCGTTCATGGGGATTAAAGCAAAACGTGCACAATTTTACTGAATTTCTTAGTTCCTCAATTGCGTTCGTTAATTCGGTAACCGTTTCTTTCGGCTGGCGGAGAAGATAAAAAACAAAACGGCCGGCGGTTCTCCGGCCGACGGTAGGGAATTGGGAAAAAAGATTGATAAGTTTTTCTATAGAATCCATAGCTTTTACTTCGTAAAAGAAACTCTAAACTCGAAACACTAAACTCTAAAACGGTTTTGGATTTTTATTTTACATTCTAGAATTCTATAGAATTCTAGAATGTTTATTTTATTTATGGTTTAGGATTTAGGGTTTAGAGTTTTCTCTCTATACTGTTTGCATTTCTGAGGCGTAATCACTTTGTTCAAGGTTGCGGAAGCTTGCTCGAGCTTCGTCAAAGTATAACTTCACCATGCCCGTGGGTCCATTGCGGTGCTTGGCGATAATGATTTCTGCGATATTTTTATCGAGAGAATTTTCGTCATATTTGTCTTCACGGTAAATAAACATGACTACGTCGGCGTCTTGTTCAATGGCTCCTGATTCGCGCAGGTCAGAAAGCATGGGGCGGTGAGGGGTGCGTTGTTCAACAGCTCGGGAAAGCTGCGAGAGAACCAAAATAGGAATATTGAGTTCTTTTGCCAAGCCTTTGAGAGCCCTGGAATTTTCGGTCACTTGCTGGAGAGGGGAGGCGTATTTGTTGGTCGTGTCCATGAGCTGCAAGTAATCAACAATAATAAGGCCGAGCCCGGCTTCCGATTGCAGTCTTCGAGCCATGGCCCTCATTTGCAAAATATTAGTGGTACCCATATCATCAATATAAATAGGCGCTTCTGATAATGTCCCCATTGAAGTCTGGATGCGCGAAAAGTCGTTATCTTGGTCATTATTACTCAGCTTACCGGTTCTTAATTTCCAGAGATCAATATTGCCATGGCTTGATAAGAGGCGGTCAACGATTTGGTCTTTGGACATTTCAAGGCTAAAAATACCCACAGGCAAATTTTGAAGGACCGCTACGTTGCGGGCAATATCTAGGGCCATTGATGACTTTCCCATAGAGGGTCGGGCGGCCAAAATAATCAAATCAGATCTCTGCAGACCCGAGAGCTTGTTATCGAGTTGAGTAAAGCCAGTCGGCACGCCCCGAAACATCCCCTGGTGTTTGGAAAGGTTATCAATACGTTCAAACGTTTCGCCCAAAATTTCTTTAACATGGATAAATGACTGGGTTAAAGACCTTTGACCAATAGAAAATACTTTCTTTTCAGCACTGTCTAAAAGCAGGTCAACGTCTTGCGATTCATCGAAAGCAGAAAGGCCAATTTCATGAGAGGCTTCAATAAGATCGCGGAGAACTTTTTTCTCACGGACAATTTTTGCGTAATTGGCCACGTGACTGGCTGTGGGAACGGTATTAATAAGAGAAGTGAGATATCCATACCCACCAATTCTTTCGAGTTGCTCTCTTTCTTTGAGGCGCGTGGAGATGGAAAGGATATCAATAGGCTCCATTTTTTCAAAGAGTTCCATCATGGCCGAAAACACCTCTTTGTGGGTGTCTTTATAAAAATCTGAAGGACTGATAAAATCAGCCACTTTGACAATGGCATTTTTATCAAGCATCAAGCATCCCAAAAGACACTGTTCTGCTTCAATATTCTGTGGAGGTTTTTTTTCAGGCATTTGATTCATACGTTAAAAAGTAATTTCTCTATGCTTTGTATACCAAAAGGCAGAGTGGGCAACAAGAATTGACATTTATTACTGCAGATAGTAATATATTCTTTGGGTAGCACTTTCAACAATTCAATTGAAAGGAAATTATGGAAGTACACAAGTATGCCGGTATGGAAATCCAATTTTGTGCTGGTAAGGTTCGGATTATTCGCGAGACAGCTCTCACCGATGCCGACGTGGAAATCTATGGGGGACTTTTAGGCGAGATAGTTGTTGTCCCATTGACTCCTTTCAAGCGTGACATCGAAGTCACTGGTCCGATGAAAAGTCCCACAAAACGGAAATCTCTCCGAATAATGCGTCGTAAAAAGGAAGGGGAATTTCGGTACGAAACTTAAGCTTCTTCCGATAATCTCCTTGTTGCCGTAGAGTAAAATCTACGGGATGGTTTAAAAATTCGGAATTAGAGTTTCTACTTTTTACGCTTAATTCATTTTCTTTGCGAGAGGGCCGCCTGCGGTGTCTTCAATCAAAAATCCATGTCGTTCAATTTCTTTGCGCAGTTCATCAGCTCGTTGCCAATTATGTTCAGTGCGCGCTTTTTCACGCTCTTGGATCAGCTGCTTTACGGCTGGAGGTATTGAGGACTTGTGGGTTTTTTTAAAATCAATAATGTCAAAAATAGTATTTATGTCTTTAAAAAAAGCAAATATGGTGTTGGCATCTTTTTTGCTTAACTCATTGCGGTCTAAGAGGGGATTGATTTCTTTGATCAATTCAAAAATAACCGCAAACGCTTTTGGGGTGTTAAAATCGTCAGCAAGTTCTTTATAAAAGTTTTCCGTTGCTTTTTTGATTATTTTTTGGTGCTGGAGAGAACTTTTTTGGTGCGCTTGAACCCCTCTTATTTTAAAAAGGAATTCTTCGATGCGTTCTATGCTGCCTCGCACCTCAATCATGGCAGACTCAGAATAATCCATGGGGCTGCGCCAGAGGTTTCTGGCTACCCAAAATCGCAAATGATGGCTGGTGTATCGCGCAAGAAAGTCGCTGATTAAAATAAAATTGGTAAGGGATTTGGACATTTTTTGGCCGCCAGTTGTCAAAAATCCCGTGTGCATCCAATAGTTAGCCAGCGGTTTTTTCCCTGAAAGGGCTTCCATTTGAGCGATTTCGGCTTCATGGTGGGGAAATAGAAGGTCTCTGCCGCCGCCATGGATATCGTACTGGGCTCCAAAAAACTTTTCGGTGATAGCAGTATCTTCAATATGCCAGCCGGGGCGTCCTTTTCCAAAGGGGCTTGGCCAACTTGGCTCGTCTTCTTGATCATTAAATTTCCACAAGCAAAAGTCACCCCGATTTTTTTTATCTTTTGAATAATCGATACGCGAAGTAGCGTCTTCTGCCTGCAATGCGGTGCGGCCAGAAAGCTTGCCGTAGCCTTTAAATTTACCGATGTCGTAATAGATGCCATCTGGGAGCTTGTAGGCGTAGCCCTTACTCATGAGCCGCTCAACCTGGTCAATAATTTGTTTTATGTAATCAGTCGCTTTTGCGTATTTGTTGACGCTATTAATGCCCAGAGATTCCATATCCTCAAGGTGTTTTTCTAAAAAGGCGTTTGCGAGGTCTTTGGGGAAAACTCCTTTTTCTCGTGAGCGCATGATGATTTTGTCATCAATGTCAGTAATATTCTGCAAATAAAAAACTTTGAATCCGAGTTTTTTAAGATACTTTGCAAAGCAGTCAAAAATTATGTATGAACGTGCATGACCGATATGAGAAAAATCATACACCGTCGGCCCGCAGACAAACAGGTTAATTTTCTTACCCTTCAAAGGCTTGAGGATCTCTTTTTTCCCTGAAAGAGTATTGTAAATTTTTACCCCCACACCATAACGAGTGTGAGAGTGCTGATCATTGGGCATAGTATGTTTTCGTTTGGTGTGGGGGTTAACGGGGGACATATGTTTTTAATTCCATAACCTTAACGAATATGCTGACGATAAGAAAGGCAACAGAAATCCAAAGGATAGCAATAAAGGAAAGGTGGGGAGCTTCCGGCCAAAAGATCAAGATTGCCCCAAAGACCACTGAGTGCAGAACCATTTTAATTTTACCGAAAATATTTGATTCAACAAAAATATTTTTTCCGTGAGCATACACCGAAGTCAAAAAGTTAATAATCTCCAGGCCAATGATTAACAAAAACAACCAGCGGTGCGAATTAAATAAACTGTAGATGGCAATGGGAATAATAAGGATGCGGTCGGCCACGGGATCTAAAAGGGCGCCAAGTTTTGTTTCTTTGCCCAGGCCTCTGGCAATTGAGCCGTCTAAAAGGTCGGTGAGAGCTCCAAAACAAAAGAGAAAAATAATTAAGGCTTTATCATCATTTTTTGAATAAAATAACAAGAAAAAGAGCAATGATCCGATAATAATTCGCACAACCGTTAAGTGGTTTGGTGTGATGGCGCGGGGCCAGAACGGTTTAATAAACACAAAGAGAATTTTATCTCGCAGGCGGTCGAGGTCTTCGAAAAATAATTGTACAGAATTGAGGAGTTTCATGTAAGATTTCTAATTTAATTATTATATGCTAATCTGAAATATAATCAATTCACCCCCACACCATAACGAGTTTTAGATTTTTCTTTGAGGGTAGGGGGTAGAATATACAGATAAGAGAGTAATTTACCACAAACGAGCCAACAATTATCAAGATTGAAAAATCTTGAAATAATAAACTCGTTTGGTGTGGGGGTGAAAGTTATAGATGTTATTTTTGCTTTAATCACCGGTCGGGTCATTGGCTTTGTTGTCAGTGATTTTTTCAAAGAACTGGGGATTGAAACGAATTTTTTAGAAAATGTCATCATTTGGCTTGTATTTCCTTTGGTTGCTCTTTTTTGCTTGTGGGTTTGCCATGTAATAGGAAGGAAGTTCTTATTTATTTTCCAGGTGGCAAAACATGTACTCGTTGGCGCGTTTGCAACCGTTATTGATTTAAAATTATTTGAGTTTCTTGTGTGGCTTCTGGCATTGGTGGTCTCAATAAATCCCTTAGTAGCCAAAGGTATTTCTTTTATCTTTTCAACACTTATAAAATACTGGGGGAATAAATACTGGGCATTCCAAAAACACGAAAAAGAAGATATGCGCAGAGAAATAATCCAGTTTTTTGTTATTACCGTCGTGGGATTAGCAATAGATGTATTCGCTTTTTATATCCTAACAAAAGTGACTGGCCCCCAGTTTGGCATAAGAAGTGTTTTGTGGATAAAAACAAGTGTCATATTCGCTGCAATAATCGCCGCCGTTTGGAACTTCCTGGGGTATAAATTTCTTGTCTTTAAGAAATAAGCATTTACATTTTTCTCTTTTTGCGCTATAAGTTTCATAAAATCAACGCCTGTTGACCATCATGGTCCGCGGGCTTTTTTATTATATAGAAAAGCCCGCTTTCTTAGATTGAAATTAAGCTGATTTTTTGATAGTATGCACCAATGCAGCAAAAACATCGGATTTTTATTGCTATCAATCTGCCACCTGAAATTAAAAGCATGTTGATGCATTATGCAAAGAAATATAAAGACTTGCCCGCAAAGTGGGTGGATCCTGAAAATTTACATATAACCTTGGCTTTTTTGGGGAATATTAGCGACTTGGAATTGGGAAACGTGTGTATGGCAGCAAAAAAAGAAGCTGTGCAACATGTTCCGTTTTCTATTAATCTTACGAACTTGTCGTACGGACCTGATGAGAAAAATCCCAAAATGGTATGGGTGGCCACCGAAAAATCAAGAGAATTATCTTTGTTGAAAAGGGGAGTGGAAGAAGCGTTGTCAGAAGTCATTAATTTCAAGCCCGAGGAGCGCAGTTTTAACCCCCATATTACTTTAGCCCGCATTCAGCAGATGGCATTGAGGATGATGGATTTAGAAGAGCGGCCCCAAATTAATGAGAATCTTGATATGTCGTTTCTTGTGGAATCGATTGAAGTAATGGAGAGCATTCTCAAAAAAACAGGACCACAGTATTCCATTGTTGAATCGTATCGATTGAGTGACCAGTAACGGGTAACCAGTAATTCGTAAATGGAAAATAAAATACAAAATTTTTATGATTTGGAAGCATGGAAAAGTGGTCATGACCTAGTTTTAGAAGTTTATAAAATAACAAATGGCTTCCCGCAAGAAGAAAGATTTGGTTTAATAAGTCAATTAAGGAGAGCATCAAGCTCTATAACAGCAAATATAGCAGAAGGATTCGAAAGATATCATTTTAACGATAAGAAAAGATTCTATTATCAAGCAAGAGGTTCTGTAGGAGAAATTCAAAATTTTTTAATATTAGCAAAAGATCTTAATTTTATCAGTATAGAAAATTATAATGGTATAAACCAAAAAATTACTAAGACCAGATTGCTTATTAATGGCTTAATAAGGTCGATAGAGAATCAAAAGTAATTAGTTATTACTGGTTCCCGGTTACAGGTTACTGGTTACATCACTGTGAAAATTCATTGCATTGGTATCGGGGGTATCGGTGTGTCTGCTTTGGCTCAGTATTACGCAGAGAAGGGGAATACAGTCTCTGGTTCTGATTTAGTTGCTTCAGAAATTACCGATTTTTTAAAAAAGAGGGGAGTGGAAATTATGATTGGCAACACTGTTGACCATATAAGCAAAGATATTGATGTAGTAGTCTATAGTCCTGCGGTGCCTCAAGATAATCCTGAATTACTCAAAGCTAAAAACTACAACATAAAAACTGCAACGTATCCGGAGGCTCTAGGATTGTTGACAAAGGAATACAAAACGATTGCCGTAGCCGGATCGCACGGCAAAAGCACGACGACGGCTCTTATAGGCTTATTATTAGAAAAAGCGGGTCTGGATCCAACGATTATTGTAGGGACCAAATTAAAAGAACTTGGCGGTTCAAATTTTAGAGCGGGAAAAGGGGAGTGGCTGGTCATTGAAGCATGCGAATACGACGGCTCATTTTTAAACTACCAGCCGCAGATTACGGTAGTGACGAACGTTGATAAAGAACATTTGGATTATTTCAAAACATTTGCCAATGTAAAGAAAACGTTTAAGCAATTCATGGCAAAGTTGCCCGCTGGCGGATTTTTGGTGGTGAATAAGGATGATAAGCACACGCCAAAATTTGCCGCGGCAAATTTTGGTGTACAACATTTTTCTCTCAAACAACCGGAGGCAAAAAAAATAAAAAATCTATTACAAATTCCAGGGCAGCATAATGTTTCAAATGCGCTGGCGGCTTTGGCGGTAGCACGAATCTTAAAAATACCCGACAAAGTTTCTTTTCAATCTTTATCTGAGTATCAGGGAAGTTGGCGCCGCTTTGAGATTATAAAAAAAGAGCCATATACAGTGATTAGCGACTACGCCCATCATCCTAACGAAATTTTAGCGACGCTGATCTCGGCCCGAGAAAAATTCCCAACACAGAAAATTTGGCTGATATTTGAACCCCATCAATATCAACGAACGCATTATCTTTTCAATGATTTTGTAAAAGTGTTCAAAAAAGTTCAGATAGACAATATTATTATTACTGACATTTACGACGTCGCCGGTCGTGAGGAAAAAAAAATCAGCAGTGCCACAAGTTCTGAAAATTTAGTAAAGAAAATTGTCAAAGAACATGTGCGCTATATGTCCATTGATAAGGCAGAACAATTCGTAAAAGACAATATCAAGAATGGGGAAGTGCTCATTATTATGGGTGCGGGAACGGTATATAAATTAGGAGCAAAATTTTAAACATGATTATTGAAATACTTGGCTACAATGCGACAATAGCGGGACTTCTGGGAGTTGTGGTGGGCCTCATTACTCAAATTGTAAAAAATTATCGCAGAAAAAGCTGCGAAGGGTTGTCTTTGGTGTGGATTTTACTTGCGGGGTATTCATATGCTTCCTGGCTCTTGTACGGAGTTAGCCGGCACGATATTTTTTTAGTTGTTCCCCAGTCCTTGGGGACTCTGTGCATGCTTATTATCCTGGTTCAATTTTGGTTGTATCGGAAAAAATAATAAAAAAGCGATCTCGGTGACGAGATCGCATCGCGCTCTTTGTTTTATTGTTGTGGTATTACTACCATATGTGCCTATCGCAATCGAGAAGGCTTCCTCCATCAGAAACATCTCTGCCCCTTGCGACACTCATGTTATACCTCTCTTCAATTCGGGAAAGACTTTGATTGCTCCTCCGTTCCTTATTTTTGTCCCGCTTTTTTCTTGCATTCTGCCTCTTGCTGTAGTGCTTTCGCGCCTTTCCCATGGCTAAATTCCTTTCTACAAAGAGCTTTGAGTTACTCTGGCAGAGCCATTCTGTCAGTGGACAAGCAACTCAATACTTTTCAGCTTATAATATTTAAAAATAATTTCAAGGTTCCACACCCCCTACACTTTAGTTTTTTAAAAGAATACTATACAATGGAAAAATATGTTTAATATTGAAGAAATTCTTAAGAGGGGGGTTGAAGAGGTGATTGATCAAAAAATCCTGGAAAAAAAGTTGAGATCTGGCAAACGATTGCGGGTGAAATTTGGCATTGATCCCACGGGAAAAGAGTTACATCTGGGCCATACAGTGCCTCTGCGCAAACTCCGTCAATTTCAGGATGCGGGGCACACAGCCGTTTTAGTCATTGGTGACTTTACTGCTAAAATTGGTGATCCAACAGGGCGTTCAGAGGAACGCAAAACCCTTACTACAGCACAAGTGCAAGAAAACATGAAAGAGTACCTTGAGCAAGCTGCAAAAATATTAGACATCAAATTTTCTTTTCTCAATAGAGCCAAAAAAACAGAACTATTTGAAGTCCATTATAATGGAAAGTGGTTTTCGGGGGGATTGGAATCTATTACCGACGCCGCCCGCTCGGCGACAATTAATCAGGTTTTGCAAAGAGCAGATTTTAAAAAACGTATCGATGAAGGGGGGAGTGTCAGTGTTTTAGAGTCCCTGTATCCCATAATGCAGGGATATGATTCAGTAGAAGTACTTGCTGACGTGGAAATTGGAGGGAGCGACCAGAAATTCAATCTGTTAATGGGAAGGCAAGTGCAAAAACATTTTGGCGTAAGAGAACAAGATGTTATGATGTTACCGCTGTTGGAAGGTACTGATGGGGTTAAAAAAATGAGCAAGAGTTTTGGAAACTATATTGGCCTTACAGAAAACCCCTCAGATATGTATGGCAAGATAATGTCGATTCCCGATGTTTTAATTCTAAAATATGTGGAATTACTAACGAATTTATCTGTTGAAGAAATAAAAAAAATTCAAAATCCGCGAGATCAAAAAGCGCGTTTGGCGTTTGAGATTATTGCAATGTACCACAGTAAAGAAGATGCACAAAAAGCGGAAGATGAATTTAACACAATTCATCGAGATGGGGGATTGCCTTCAGATATTAAAAAATTTAAAGAAAACCGCGCGGAAGTTTCAATTCTTGAATTGCTTGTTGATGGGGGATTGGCTCCTTCAAAGTCAGAGGGAAAGCGACTGGTAGTGCAGGGGGCTGTGAAAATTAATGGGATAGTGGAAAAAGATTGGCAAAAGATTATTAAACCTGTCCCGGGCATGAAAATCCAAGTTGGCCCCAAAAAATTCTTAGAATTACTGTAAGACACTCTAATCAACATTCTAGAATTCTATAGAATTCTAGAATGTGTTGTGAGAAATTTGTATGGAATACGAACGTAGTAAAAAATCAATCTTAAAATGGATTCTGTTGTGCATTATTCTGGGTGCTGCAGCTTATGGGCTGATTTATTATCTTTATTTTTATAAAACAAATTCAAAAGAAGGTATTGGAAATACTGACTGGAAAACATATAGAAATGAAGAATATGGGTTTGAGTTTAAATATCCAAGTTACTTTGATTATAGTTTTGCTGATTTGCCAACAAAGGGGTATCTCGAAATTCGTGGAAACCGACCAGAATGGCTTATCGTAAGTGCAAAGTCACAATCCATTAATGGATTTGAATATATTAATCATTCCGGTGCTTTTTCATTTCGTTATGATACAGATAGTCAAGTGTGGATACCAGATCAAGAAGGAGTTTCGCAAAATTTTGCTCCTCAAATGATAATTGTAGAAAATGGCTTAGTTTATCACTATATAAGAACTGGTGATGGGCCTACAACGACTCATAAAGCTTTTATTCCGCATCCTAATAAAAATATGGTCATTGAAGTTACTGTAAGTTATAACATGTCATATACAGAATGCGCTCAGCCATGTCCTGAGGAAAAACCATATAGTAATGACAATACGTTGAGTGAAATAATTTCTACATTTAAATTTGTAAAATAACTATGCAAAGATTTTTAATTAAAGAAGCGGCAAAACAAGTAGGGGAAAGAGTGAAGGTGGCCGGATTTGTCAGTGTGCGGCGGGCGCACGGGAAGATTTTGTTTATTGATCTGCGTGACATCAGTGGCGTTTTACAGTGCGTTTTTGTCCCCCAGCACGCGCAGGCCTATGAATTAGCTGAACAAATACGTCCTGAGTGGGTGGTTGAACTTGAGGGGCAAGTGGTCAAGCGACCTGATAAAATGGTCAATGCAAATATTGAAACAGGGCAGGTAGAAATGGCGGTTGAAAATGTAACTGTGTTGGCGAAGGCTGAAACGTTGCCTTTTGATGTGGGCACCGATGGCAAGGAAATTGGCGAGGAAACCCGCATGAAATATCGCTATTTGGATTTGCGCAGGCCAAGGCTCCAGCACAACCTTATGATGCGCCACAAGGTAACCCAATTTGTGCGCACCTTTTTGTCCGCAGAAGGATTTATTGAAATAGAGACCCCTACCTTAACGAAATCAACGCCGGAAGGGGCGCGAGACTTTGTAGTGCCTTCACGGCTGCATCCAGGGAAATTTTACGCTTTGCCTCAGTCTCCCCAGCAGTACAAGCAACTGTTTATGGTTGCGGGACTTGAGCGCTACTTTCAAATTGCCCGCTGTCTGCGCGACGAAGATCCGCGAGGGGATCGGCAGACAGAACATACTCAAATTGACATTGAAATGAGCTATATCGAGCGTGACAACTTCTTGGATTTATACGAACGGCTTTTGGTAAAACTCGTTGAAACTGTATTTCCTCATAAAAAAATTCAACAAGTTCCGTTTCCGCGCATCAGTTACAAAGAAGTAATGGAAAAATATGGCTCAGATAAGCCTGATTTGAGAGAAAATAAAGAAGATAAGGATTTACTGGCATTTTGTTGGGTTGTTGATTTTCCGTTCTTTGAGCCAGCCTCCGCTGAAGCTTCGGCGAGCCAAGGAAAAACTGACGAGGGAGGATGGACGTTTGGCCATAATCCGTTTTCTGCGGTAAAACCAGAATATATGGACGACTTGATGCAAAAAAAGAATATAGGAGAAATTTTAGCAGGTCAGTATGATATTGTTTTGAACGGCTGGGAACTGGGGTCGGGGAGCATCCGCAATAATAATCCCGAAGCCTTGATAAAAGTATTTGAAATCATGGGTTATGAGAAAAAAGAAATTACAGAAAAGTTTGGTCACATGATTGAGGCATATACCTTTGGTGCGCCGCCACACGGAGGTATTGGATCAGGCATTGATAGAATTTTGGCACTCTTGCTCAATGAGCCGAATATTCGGGAAGTTATTGCCTTTCCTAAGACCGGCGACGGCCGTGACTTAATGATGGACGCGCCCAGTGACTTGTATCCTGAGCAATTGAAAGAATTGCATATTCAAGTAGGAAAGGGGGCGGCGAAGACGAGCAAGAAACCAACAAAAACTAAGCCTAAAAAGTAATGGTGAAAAAAGCATTATTATTTTCTGTTCTCTTTATGGAAGTTGTCTTTTTGAATGGGCAACTCATTTTGCAGTCTCGTGCTGATATTCTTTCGTCAGTAGTTGTCTCAGAAGTAAATGCTTCATATGATACACCAGAAGATGTGTATACGCCGGAAGTAGTTCAGATTGAGGCTCCTGTTGAACCAGTCTCTGAAGTTCAAACTCCCCCTATTGTTATTATTCCACCGGCGGTTATTTCGCTAAAAATAGGTTCTGTGGGAGAAGAGATTTTGTTTGAAAGTGAAAAAGACAAAGAACTTCCTGTTGCCAGTCTAACCAAGCTTATGACCGCGCTCGTAGCATCCAAATATTATGAGCCAGATCAGCAGATCACGGTGAGTCCTGAGGCAACGGCTCAGGAAGGAGATCAAGGGAGTTTACAGCTTGGACAGGTACTTACTGTTAAAAACCTTTTATATGTGAGCCTGATAGAGTCAAGTAATAAGGCTGCATATTCACTATCAGAACTCATGGGAACACAAGAATTTGTTGCCGCAATGAACAAAGAAGCGCAAGAACTTGGATTAACTCACACGCACTTTGCAGATCCGACCGGCTTGAGTGCTCAAAGCTATTCAACTGCCTACGATGTTGCCAGGTTATCAAAGCATATATTTGAAAATTACCCTCTTCTCAAGGAAATGATAAGCTATAAGACATTTGATTTGTATGTAAACGGCATGTTTCATCATCGGCTGGTTAATACCAATAAATTACTAGAAGAAATGCCTGTTATTGTCGGGGGGAAAACGGGGTGGACTAACAGTGCTCGTGGATGCTTTATGACTATTGAACAAGTCGAAGGTGGCTATATTATTCATGTCGTTTTGGGGGCCGAAGACAGGCTCCTGGAAATGAGAAAGCTCATCGCACAATGACCCCATTAACTTTCAGCGTTATAAAAATTTTAGGAATTTCTGCATTTGCTACAGCGATCGCCATTTTATGGTCTCCGATTTTGATTAATTTTCTCTATAAACACAAACTCTGGAAAAAATCGGCCAGAACAAAAGCAATGAGCGGTGAAGACGCTGTTATTTTTAATGCGCTCCATCAAGAACGGGAAACAAAAGTACCGCGCATGGGAGGGTTACTCATTTTTGGAACCACTCTGTTTATTATTTTGCTATTTTACCTTCTTTCATTTCTTTTCCCTGACTCTATAATTTCACAGTTTAATTTTTTATCCCGCAGTCAGACATGGCTTCTCTTATTTACTTTTGTTGTCGCATGCCTTGTTGGCCTTCTTGATGATATCTTGGTTGTTTCTTCATTAGGTAGCTACATTGGCGGGGGATTGTCGTTTTTCAAGCGCGTTTTTATCGTGTTATGCATTGGGTTAGTCGGAGCTCTGTGGTTTTATTACAAACTTGGCTGGGATGTCATAAGCATTCCCTTATTAGGCCATTTTTCTATTGGTATTTGGTACATTCCTTTATTTATGATCGTCATGCTTGCCACCTGGTCAGGGGGCATTATTGATGGCCTTGATGGCCTTGCCGGGGGAACATTTGCCTCAATCTTCGGCGCCTTTTCTATTATTAGTTTTTCTCAGGGAAAAATTGATTTGGCTACCTTTTGCGCGGTTATTGCCGGAACCCTGTTTGCGTTTTTGTGGTTTAACATTCCGCCGGCCCGCTTTTACATGACCGAGGTAGGCATGCTGGGGCTTACGACGACCTTGTCGGTGGTAGCCTTTTTAACCGATTCTGTTTTCGTGTTACCTATTATTGGAGGACTGTTGGTAGTAGAAGTATTATCGGTTACTTTGCAGCTTCTTTCTAAAAAATTCAGGAAAAAGAAAATATTTTTATCAACACCGATTCATCATCATTTTGAAGCTATTGGCTGGCCCGCGCATAAGGTAACGATGCGATTCTGGATAGTCGGAATAGTTTTGGCTATTGTGGGGGTCGTTATACGGTTAGTTGGATAATATGTGTGTTTGTGATACTATTTTTTTATGACTGCAAAAGAATCACAATTAGGAGTTCAGCCAGAAGTTGAACCGATAGAAGATCCCTCAGAGATACTTAAGAAAGGACGCGAGCAAATCCGCACAGCGGCAACCGAGGAAGAGGCGTTAGAAATTGAAGAAAAAACAAAGGAGAAAATTAGGAAGAATGTTGAAAGAAAAAGAAAAGGGACGAAAAAAGTAAAACCAGCAGAATCAGAAGATGTAGAAAGATTTAAAAAGACGAACCAGCCCGGAAAAGGAGCTGAAAACGTTGTTATTGATGCAAAGACGCAGGAACATAAACCATCAACAGTAGGAGAGGTACAAGAATTAGCACAAGCTCGTGAGGAAATAGAGATTAATATGCATGAAGATGGAGAAGGCAATGAGCCACCGCCGCCTTCGCCCCAGGAGTCAGGTGGGGGAGCACCGCCAGAAAATGGAGATGATGAGGAGGATGATGAAGACGAAAACGAAGAGGAGCCAGATCAAAAAAAGCCAGGATGGTTTAAGAGAGCTATTAAAAAAGGTTTAGCATGGGGTTTTGGACTTCCTGGAATTATTTCAAATGCTCTCAATGATGAAAAAAATGGTACAAAGGAAAATCAAGGATACAGGCCTGTGAATGAAATAGAATCAAAATTGCAAGAAAAAGAAAAAGAAATACAAGAATTAAAAGAGGGTTTCTCAGTAAAGAAGAAGAATTTAAAATGGGGTGATCGATCTTCAAAACACTATAAAGATTATAACGAAGCATACCGGAAATTAAAAAAGGAAAAAAAAGAGTTACTGGGTAGTTTAAAGGAGTCAGTACGAGAGGAGTCAAAAAATTTGTATAATCGTATTCAAGAGATCCGATCAGAACTTCCTGGGCTACAAGATCCAAAAGAAATAAAAAAGAAATTAGAAGAGCTTGATACAGTTAAAACTGAATACACTGAAATGAAAAAAAGGTATTTTGAAATGGACAGGGTATGGGGCTCACAAACTTTCGAGAAAGTTGTTGGCTCGGGGTTCGTGTACACAAGTGTTTTGGGTAGCATAGTAGTAATGGAAACAGTATCAACTGCCTGGAAAACCACAAAACTTATATTTAAAATAGGATGGAAGACGCTCATGAAAACACCAGAAGCGCTACGACGGGACATACAAGGGCAAGATGCTTCAGGAGAAATAAAACCAACAATGTCTTTGGGCGAAATATGGAAATATTATAAGGAGAAAGAAGATAAAAAGGGGGATAAAAAATAAATGAACATAATACTTAATCCTCTTCAAAAAAAAATATTGCTCATAGTGGCTTTTATCGCCGTGTTCGGCGCTGGATTTTTAGCGGCAAAAAATACGACACAGTGCCCGGTCTGCAAACCCGAGGCCGTTAATTTTTCATTATTCTGGGATGCCTATAATAAGCTTCATGAGCACTATATTGATTCCAATATCGATGAAAAGAAACTTATCTACGGTGCTATTGCGGGCATGACCAGAAGTCTTGGCGACCCTTATACAGACTTTTTTAATCCCGAACAGGCTAAAATGTTCCAGCAGGATCTGGCAGGGTCGTTTGACGGCATTGGGGTGGAAATTGCCCTTAAAAAAGAGCAATTAACCGTTGTGGCGCCTCTCAAGGGAATGCCGGGGGAGAGAGCAGGCCTTCTTGCGGGTGATCAAATAGTTAAAATTAATGGCAAAAGCACTTTTGAAATGCCCATTGATGAAGCAGCAGGAACAATTCGTGGCAAAAAAGGAACCAGTGTTACGTTGACGATTTATCGCGAAGGGTGGGAGCAAGCAAAAGATATTGTTATTGTTCGAGACACCATAAAAGTTGAAACAATATATTGGGAGCTTAAGCAGGGAGATGTAGCCTATATCAATATTGCTCAATTCGGGCAGACTCTGACTGCAGATTTTAGAAAAGTTGCATATGAAATTTTACAAAGCCCTGCTAAAAAAATTGTCTTGGACCTGCGCAATAACCCGGGAGGTTATTTAGAAGTGTCTCAAAATGTGGCTGGCTGGTTTTTAAAGCCCGGTCAAGTTGTTACTATTGAAGATTTTGGCGATGGTAAAAAACATGAATATAAAGCAGAGGGAAATGGGGCCTTGGTTCAATATCCAACGGTTGTCTTGATTAATAAAGGGTCTGCTTCTGCTTCTGAAATTTTGGCAGGAGCTCTGCGAGATAACAGAAACGCTCAATTAATCGGCGAGAAATCATTCGGCAAGGGATCGGTTCAAGAAGTGGTTGAATTACAAGATGGCTCGTCATTTTTGAAGATTACCATAGCCAAATGGCTCACGCCCAAAGGTAATTTAATTGCTGAGGTGGGACTGACGCCCGATGTGAAAGTAGAAATGACGAGCGAAGATGAAGAAGCCAAAAAAGACCCACAACTTGATAAGGCCCTTGAAATTGTTAAAGGTTTACAGTAAAATATCCTGTGTATAACATAAATCACGTATGAACCCCGTTAGAAGTCCTGCCCAGAAAAAATGTACATACATTTTTTCTGTCTGGATAGACGGGGAGTAACTAATAAAACAAAGTCTGTTTAAAGTAGGATGAGCCTACCATAATACGGACTTCTAACGGGGTGAAAGTCATTTTACTCGAAGACGTCGAAAATTTAGGGAAAAAATATGAAGTTAAGGAAGTAAAGCCAGGCCACGCCCGAAACTTTTTAATACCTCAGAATTTGGTGAAACAAGCGACCAAAGCAAACCTTAAATGGTTAGAGTCTCAAAAAGAAGTAATCGAAAAAAAGGCAGAGGATGATCTCAAGCACGCCCAGGAGCTTGCTTCAAAAATTGATGGTATGGAAGTGCCTATTGCCGTGAAAATAGGAGAGGAAGGACAGCTGTTTGAATCAATTAGCGCTGCAAAAATTGCTGAACAGCTTAAACTCATGGGCTACGAAGTGAAAAAATCCCACATTAAATTAGCAGAACCAATTAAAGAAGTGGGGGAGTTTCCCGTTAAGATAAGTTTGGATCACAATTTGGAAGCTGAAATCCAGGTTATTATTACCGAAGAGAAAGTTTAAAAAGTAAATTTTCCGCAAGTCCATTCGTTCAAAACGAATCACGCAGAAGTGAGTTCGTTTTTTATAAGATTACAAAATAGATGAACCCCGTTAGAAGTTAGGATGAAGTAATAATAGTTCTAATGAGGGATAGTGATATTTATCAAAATAATTAACGAGTGCAAGCAAAATATATTTTACGAATAAAATATATTTTGCCTAAACTTCTAACGGGGTGAAATATATTTTCGTCGCTGGAGGTGTTATGTCAGGAATTGGAAAGGGCGTGGCAACCTCCTCAATTGCGCGCATCTTAAAGTCAAAGGGTTTTCGCGTCACCGCCTTAAAAATTGATCCTTATATTAATGTAGATGCAGGTACCATGAACCCCACCGAACACGGTGAGGTTTTTGTATTGGACGACGGTTACGAAACTGACCAAGATATGGGAAATTACGAGCGTTTTTTAGATGAAGCTCTTCCGTCGGTTAACTACATGACCACCGGACGTGTGTATCAGGAAGTAATCCGCAGGGAGCGCAACTTAGAATACAAGGGCAAAAATGTGCAGGTGGTTCCCGATGTGCCCCTGGAAGTCATCCGCCGAATTGAAGCCGCAGGCACCTTAGCCAATGCCGATATTGCTGTTATCGAAGTTGGAGGTACTATTGGTGAGTACGAAAACATTTTATTCCTTGAAGCAGCCAGAATGTTAAAGCAACAGCATCCCCACGATGTTGCCATTGTCATGCTTTCTTATGTGCCTATTCCCAACAATATTGGAGAAATGAAAACTAAGCCCACCCAGCATGCCCACCGCGAACTCAATTCAACCGGATTACAGGCCGATGTTATTCTGGCCAGAGCAACGGTTCCCTTAGATGTAAAGCGTAAAGAAAAAATTGCTCTTTTCTGTAATATTTTGCCCGAGAGAGTTATTTCTGCTCCCGACGTGGAAAGTATCTATGATGTGCCGTTAAATTTTGAAAAGGATGGCTTAGGTGATATTTTGTGCGATGTGCTTACGTTAAAGCGCCGGCCAACAAACCTTTCGACATGGCAGGCATTTGTAGTAAAAGTAAAAAATGGTTCTCAAAAAAAGTTGAATATTGCTGTACTGGGAAAATACTTCATGTCGGGTGATTATGTCCTTTCTGATGTCTATATTTCGGTGATTGAAGCATTAAAGCACGCAGCTGCCCATTTGGACGTGAGCGTGAAACTTTCCTATTTAGATTCTGAAGAATACGAAAAAGATAAAACAAAATTGCAGGAATTAAAACAGTACGACGGCATTGTGGTGCCGGGAGGTTTTGGCAGCAGGGGAGTGGAAGGAATTGTTCTTGCTATCCAGTTCTCTCGCGAAAATACTATTCCGTACTTTGGCTTGTGTTACGGTATGCAATGGATGGTGGTTGAATACGCCAGAAACGCTGCCAAGTTACGTGATGCCAATACCGCAGAAGTAAATCCAAAAACAGAACATAAGGTTATTGACTTAATGCCCGAACAAAAAGAAAAAATAGCGAAAGGGGATTATGGCGGCACCATGCGTTTGGGTGGGTACAATTGTAAGCTCGCAAAAAATACGCTTGCCCATAACGCCTACGGAAAAGATGAAATCCGCGAACGCCACAGGCATCGCTATGAGGTAAACCCTGAATACATCAAAAAACTGTCTGATGCGGGCTTGGTGTTTAGCGGCAAATCACCCGACGAGAGGCTTATGGAAATTGCAGAAATTCCAGAAGAAAAACATCCCTTTATGGTTGGCACGCAATTCCATCCCGAGTTTCTTTCAAGACCGTTATCTCCTCATCCTCTCTTTATCGCATTCCTCAAAGCAGCAACAAAAAACGAGGCTCGATAGCCTCGTTTTTTGTTGATTAGAATAATTACTTTATATTCACTACTGTTACTTTTCTTGAAGACCCGTTATAGAGTTTTTTTGATTTAGATCCAAAAGAAACAACTCCCTCTTTCATAGCGTATAAAGTGTCATCTCCACCTCTTTTTACATTTTTTCCGGCTAAATATTTGGCTCCGCGCTGGCGGACAATAATCATGCCTATTTTAGCTTTTTCGCCTGCAAACAGCTTAATACCGAGTCTCTTTGCATGAGAATCTCTTCCTAAACGCGATGCACCTGTTGATTTACTTGTTGCCATATGAATAATAATGCCAATACGCGAATGTTATGCCAATGCTGCGAATAATTTGCGTGGGCGCATTCGTAGTGCGCTTTCGCATACCGCTATTCGCATGCGCGAATTTGCATTATTGGCGACGTCATTTGCGTATTAGCGTTTTATGTTAAAATTGTAGCAAAATTGATTGATTTTGTCAAAGATCGGTGATAAAGTTAAAATATTATGAAAACTCCTCAGCATGTTGTCTTGTTTCCCGATGGAAATCGCCGCTGGGCAAAAGAACGGAAAATAAGCATCCAAGAAGGCTACTTAAGGGGGAAAGATAAGTTCAATGACTTCCTTAACTGGTGCAAAAAGAGGGGAGTCAAAGTGGTAACGGTCTTTGGATTTTCCAGTGAAAACTGGCGCCGGCCTCAAGATCAGGTTGATTTTTTGATGAATCTGTTTGAAAAATATCTGGGTGAGGGGATTGATGAATTTAATAAAGAAGGGGTAAAGGTGAAGGTTATTGGTCAGCGGGATCCCCTCAGTAAATCTCTCAAAGCCGTGGTTGAAAACGTTGAAAAAGCAACGGCTCAAAATACCAAGATGCAACTCAACTTGGCTGTTAGTTATGGCGGAAAATGGGACATTGTTCAGGCCGTTCAAAAGATTGTCAAAGAGGGGATTGCCCCAGAAAAGGTGACCGAAGAACTGTTTGAAAATTATTTATCAACCGCGGGGCAGCCTAATCCTGATCTGGTTATCCGAGCCGGTGGCGAAAAACGCCTTTCTAATTTTGTCTTATGGCAAGCTGCGTATTCAGAACTCTATTTTTCTGCAAAACTCTGGCCCGACTTTACCGAGGACGACCTTCAATTAGCTTTTGATGAATTCATGGAGCGCCAACGCAGGTTCGGCGCATAAGAGGCTCTTTAACAAGAAAGGGGAGTACCATGGTACGATATCGCTGGGTAGTGTGGATTGTTGTTGTCCTTGTAACCAATCTCATAACCTTGGGCCTTGTTCCGTTGCTCACCGAGACATCTAATTGTATATTCGTCGCTACTGCCATTCAGTCAGCAGAACAGGCGCAAAGTAAGTCTTCGCAGAAAGAATTGAAGGGATTTAACGGAGTTCTGCTTCCCGATAAAGATCTGAGTGGAGATGAGGAAAAAGATTGGGCAATTGCTGAAGAGGCAAGATACAAAAAATGGGAACGGGTAAAATGCGGAACTGTCCCAGGATTCAAGGATCAAACAGGATTCTTATTCAAAATCGTCACTGACGACGATAAAAAGAGTCCCGAACTCACCGCAAACGAAAGGAGTAAGCCATGAAAACGCTCTCAAAAGAAACTTTCATTGAACTCGTATTGTTGCAAAAGTTCCCTCAATTAGAGGATGAGCAAAAGAGATTTTTAGAACTCATTCATGAAAGGGGAGTGTGCATCACTGTTCCTCGGGAAAAGAAAAATAGTCCGCAAGTCAAAGAACTTTTGAATGCTCTTTCCGATCTGCGCAAAAAAGGATTTATACCAAGCCTCGAAATCACCGAGGCATGATCAAGTCCGCGGAACCTCCGACGGACTTTTTATTTGACATTTGATCGAAGGAGGATCAAAATGTAGTAATTTATTAAGTGTATCCGCAGACATATATTAACCGACATAGCCTTTTTGCTAATAAAGTTATCTATGATAACAAAATTGAATAAAAAATTAATAACTCAATACCTTTGTATCGATACCAATATACTTATCCAATGTTGTTTCTTGGAAATAGATGGTGATGATTTAAAAGTATTGAAAAATCTTTTAAAGTTGTTAAATGAAAACAAAGTTAAATTACTACTTCCAGAAATAATCAAGCTTGAATTCTTTAAAAGATTTAAGAGTAAAAAGAATATTTTAATAGGTGAGATTAGTAGACATAAAGAAAATATAGGTAACAGTGGTGGTTTAAATCAAAAGCCAAAAGAAGAGCTAAAACAGATGTTTGATAAATATATAGCGACAAAAGAAGAACTATCCGAAAAAGCGAAGAAAATTATTAAATTAATTTTTAATCACAAAAATACTATTCAAAAAGGTTTAGAAATAACACCTGAAATTTTTATCGAAACCTATAAATCCTTTTTTACCCAAGAAAAACCTTTTAACAAGGATACAAGAAATGAAAAAGAAAGACCTGATATTATACAAGCTGACTGTATAGTAATAGAGAGCCTCAAAAAATTTTTAAGTTCTCAAGGCACTTATAAATTATATCTATGCAGTCAAAATACCACCGATTTTGCAAATGATCCTTTGAAATCACCAATGGATGTTCATGAAGATATAAAGAATAAATTCCACCATATTGAACTTTCTAATAATCTAGGCATTCTGCTAAAGGATCAATTTAAAATTTCAGTCAGTAAAAAAGTAATTAGAAAGCTTAGTACTGGAAAGACAGATAAAGATGATGAAATAGTTGGTGAGCCAAATCAGCAAAAAACGATATGAACAAATATTTGATAACATATGATCTTAAAAATAAGTCTCTTAGGAGTTATGAAAGTTTATTTGCTGCGCTCAAGAATATTGGTCCATGGTGGCATTATCTTGATTCTACATGGATCATAAAAACTAACTTGACTTCTGTTCAAATCTGGAATTACTTAGCTGGACATATTACAAATAGCGATAGAATGCTCATAGTTAAGATTGATAGTATTGATAAGTGGGGATGGCTATCTCAAGATGCCTGGAATTGGTTAAATTCAGATTGAAGAAATTATAGAAAATAAAAAAATTTAGAAAATAACTTATGAAAAATGTTGCTGTGCTATTTTTTGTCGTTTTTAGTCTTTTGTTCTTTATAGTCAATCCTGTTTTTGCTCATCCGGGTAATACCGCTTCAGATGGGTGTCATTATTGCTGGACTAATTGTGATTATTGGGGAGAAGTTTACGGAGCTCGCCATTGTCATGGCGGAGGTTCTTATTCTCCACCTTCTTACGATTACTCACCTCCGTCATATGATTGCCCGGTAATGTCTTATTACGATAGCCTTTCTGGTTCTTGTAAATGTTATAGTGGGTATGTTGCCTCTGGAGATAAATGTATCTCAGAAAATCAGTGGTGCGAAGATAAATACGGATATGGCGCTACAAGTGATTATCTCGATGGTTGTAAATGCAAATACGGTTATGTTCTAGGTAAAGATTTCTTGGGAAATACAAAATGTATATTGGGTAGTCAGGCTTGCAGGGATGAGTATGGTGTTATGGCCACTTACGACAGCCTATCGAAAAAATGTAGCTGTATGCCAGGTTATGTTTTTGGAACTAATATTATAGGAACCACACAATGTATTTCAGAGGATGATTGGTGTGAAGATAAATATGGCTATAACTCAAAATACAATACGCTTAAAGATAAATGTGAATGTAAAAGTGGTTATGAATTTACTATTAGCGGCAGTAGTCTAAAATGCGAATCTTGTTTTTCAATATACGGACTTCATTCGTCCTATAACTACCTTGGTAATAAATGTGAATGCGATGACGGTTATATTTTAGATGGAAGTGAATGTATTAAAGAGGAAGAAGAAGTAATTATTACGTGCCCCATTAATTCCACATTGATATCTGGTCAGTGTTTCTGTAACAGTGGATATGTTAACAATAATAATTCTTGTACAAAAGTAGTAGAGATCAAGAAAGAAGATGAGGTAGTTAAGAAGCCTTTATTTTCAGATAAAGAAGCTAATCAAGATGAAGAAAGCTCTATAGAGCAAGATAATAAGAAAGAAAGTGAGCAATCACTCGTCGGTGAGACCGAAAATAATGAAGCACCTCCTCCTATGAAAGGTAACCTTTTTTCAGGTATTTTTATGCTTATTAAAAATATATTTAGCGGTTTGTTTAAATAAAATTTCCTAATTTTAGAAGTGGGATGAGGCTATGAAAAATAAATCGATGAAAATTTGTTCAAGAGGTCATATGTACACAGGGTCGGGTCCGTGCCCTATTTGCTGGTCGGGAAACAAAAAGAGAAAACCAAAGAAAAAGTAGTGGTAAGTAATTAAATATTCACATTCTAGAATTCTATAGAATTCTAGAATGTGGTAAGGGGATTCCTATTTAGAAAAACAATAAAAGTAGGGAGGTGAGTCCTACTTTTTTTGTATACGGTTTTGTGGTAGAGTCATAACCAGAACCTTGAACCATTCTTTTTTTGAGGAGGTTAGCCATGGTCACGATGAGAGAAAAGATATTTGAGGGCGTCCGAGAAATCATCATGGAAGTGTTGAATGCAGACGCATCAGAAGTTACCGAAGAAGCAACTCTCAGTAGTCTGGGCGCAGAATCGATTTTTTACCTAGACATTATTTTTAGAGTAGAAAAAAAATTCGGCATCAAGATTCCGCGCGGTGAATTTTTTCCAAAGATTATTTTTACATATCCTCTTAATATTGGATTTGTAGAAGAGGGGAAAGTCAACAATCAAGGCATTCGTCTCATGAAAAAGGAAATGCCATTCTTAGACATTTCCAAATTTAAGAAAGATCCAGTCTTGTCAAAAATCAATGACCTCTACACCGTTGGAGCATTGGTAAACTTTGTGGAAATGAAACTGAAGTTGAAGTAAAGCTTGGGCTACCACCCACGCTTTTTTTATTACCATCCCCTCTTTTTAGAAGCTTCTAAAAAGAGGGGATGGCTTCTGATTGACAAATTATGACTTAGATTATAGTATTACAAGCACAAGTTTGACTTGTCTCTGGCCAAGCACTTCGCGCGGCAGAGATTGTTCTTTAAACGGGAGAGACTCATGTCTGAATTATTTCGTGAATTCATGCTGGTTGTATCGTTTGTATCCGTGCCCACCCTTTTTGTTGTCGTGTGGGTCCTTTTCGGCAGGGTTAAGCATCTTGCCAAAAGGTGCAATGACCTGGAGCGATGGATTCCGTTACCTAAAAAGGATGACAATGTGATAGCTCAAGAAGATGTAGTTGAATATTATTATGCGTCTCCGCGAGCAATGACGTTGAAAACGAAAGTTTTGGTGCCACGAGGAACTCGAGGTACCGTTGAAGCAGGGTGGCTTCTTGAGAGTTATGCAAGAAGGGAAGGTCAACTTCCATGGGAAGTATTGATAAAATGGAAACCTGAAGGCAAAGAATCTTTCGAACTTCGTCATCGCTCAGATGAACCGATTGGTATCATTCCTTCTCGATAACTGATAACACGAAACTAACAAAGGAGGAAGCCATGGCTCAGCCAGTGCAAGCAGAACTTATCGCGGGAGTTGAAATAACCATTACTCCCAGGAAAGTAGGGGGAGAAGTGAAAATCACTATCTTCGAGGTGGAGATTGTAGACAAACGAACTCCACCGGGAGCATCATGGTGTCATACATGTCCATCCGAGGAACATCTTCAGCATTTCCTTCGAGGCCTTGAAGCAGGCGCTGCAATGATTGGGAAAACACACATCTTTCGTCCTCCTATTCCAAGAAGTGATTGATAGTCACGAAACAAACGCAGAAGCCCCGAGACTAAACGCTCCGGGCTTTTTTATTTCTGAAATATTTGTTAGATTGTAAACAGGTCTTTTCATAATGGAGGTGCGTATGCAAGAATTAGAAGTTAAAGAAGTTTTTTTATCTTGTGATAAAGAGTCTTGGAAACCGTGGACATCAGAAGATATATGGGGGCTTTTCCAAGCACTTCGTGAGAAAAAATCTCTTGATAAAGATCAAGAAAGACTTCTCATATTGATTAGGTGTGGAGGCCTTCGGCTTCAGGTAAAGAAAGAACAAAAGAAAGAAAAGAACTTTCAGGAAATGATACATATGTTATCTCAGTTAAAGGCCTTGGGTGTCATTCCAAGTTTTCAAGTAATTGACGCATGAGACCGTAATCATATCTACAGTTACGGTTTTTTTATTTCAATTGACATCACTGGATAATCGAGTAGAGTATAAGTAGAGTTTTTCCAATCGTTCCAAGTAGAGGAGAAGAACCATGGATCTTTCACAACTGTCTATTAATCAGCTCGAGAAGGTTATCTCAAAGAAAAACAAATGGCTAAATAAAATCATTGATTTTCTGCAAGAAGTAGTACGAGAGCATGGTAAGAAAGTAGACTACAGACAGGGGAGTTCTCACACATACATAAAATATGAACTCCACAATGTTCGTGGATTTTCTTTTATGACCGAAGGTTCATTCACTATGTACGGAGGAGATGGTGTTAAGATTTGGTATCAATCTTCCCCTCAAGTACCCAAACAGGAAGTTCTACATCTTGAATGGTGGAATCCAAAAGAAATATACGTGAGAGTATCTATTGATGAAAAAAAGTGGGTCGGTGCCTTCAAGAAACTAATGAAAGATAAAAAAAAGATTTTTCCAACACCTGATCAAAAAGAAAAACAGAAAAAGCAAGATGAAAAGAAAGTACAAGATCAACGATTTGAACATGTTCGTCGCGCAGAGTTATTGGAAAAAGCACAGAAAATGGGACTTCGATGATTTTAAACAAAAAACGCAAGCCCGTCAGTATACTGATAGGCTTTTTTATTTGACATTTTGCCGGAGGAGGATCAAACTTAAGCAACTAAAACCAACTCGACAGCCCTTTCCAAAATAGAAGGGAGGCTTCTATGTTCTTTGGACTAGCCATGGCACTGATGACAGATTGTTATACGCCAAAGCCTACTGATCCACCGGGCTCGGATAGACATCATTTTCCTCATTTGCATATCTGTCAGGAGAACGTGAAATTTAGCAAGCAGTATATCCAGCACATAGAATTTCAACAGTGTCTCTATCCCCACCTGTTTAAAGAATACGATAAAATACTCAAAGATGCTGAATGGTGCCATCGCTGTTGGAGTCGTCTCGAGTATGTCCAGATGAAACCGTGGAATGAAACAAGTGACAGATGTTTTCTTGGAAAAATCAGAGAGATGGTAGGGGAAGAGGCCTACTATGGAGGCCAAATGCCTCCCCATGTGCCCATATGGCATTTCCAAAAAATTCCTTAACGTCTGCGTTTCTCATGCTCCGGCACTCAACTCCGGAGCTTTTTTGTTGCAAAAATTCCATTACAAACAATATCATCTTTTTAAAAGCTTTTAAAAAGATGATATTGTTTAAAATTCTCTTTTAAATTTTATTAACGTACAATTATTGTTGACAAATTTGAGTTATGTGATAATATGTAAATCAGCACAAATATCTGTTCGTGGTATGAATGGTTCATAACACGGCAGATTACAAGGCGAAAAGGGGATTCTCATGACCCAGATCTTTGAGATGGTACTACAGATTCTAGTGGACGGCCCGATGTGGAAGCGTGATGAGCCAGTGAAGACGGCGATCTTGATCCTGCCTGGCATTCAAGAGTATAGAATCACGGAGGGTGTGAAGTTGTGGCCAAGTAGGGGTTTGCATCTGTGGGTCGCTGGTACCCGCGGGGATCCAGCGTATACTCGCGAACAGATCGTTGAGGCCGCGGGAGCAGATTCTCCGCACATTCTTCATGGCGGATTCGCGAATCACACTCGAGAGCAGATGGAATGGTGTAGAGATCTTCTTGTGTTGCACAGCGAGGTAAAGCACTTAGTCGTGAGTACCGCAGCGTATCACTTACCCCGGTGCGTGCTCACTCTTGTACAGACGATGTACAAGGCCGGCATTCTCATTCCCATAAGTCCTCGTCCGTTACGTAATCCGGACTGGAATTCTTTCGCAGGATTGGATCAAGAAACCATCCAATCCGAGATGGAAAGGATTGAGAGATATCAGCAGCAGGGAGATGTCGCGTCGTGTGAAATTTGGCGAGACTACCTTCAGTGGCGCCTTGACCAACCAATGAAATAACTCGCCTTCGGCGAGAATATTGCCCAGAGAGTGGTTAAGACAACCACTCTTTTTTATTTCAAAAAGTAGGGGAGTGGATGCACTACGTGCTGATGTATTGACAGATTATTTTAAGAGTTATATAATTAAAATAGGGTAGATTGGTATAAACCAACCAACAAGAGAGGTGCACTTTGAAAACAGCGGAAGCAGCTTACCAAGATCGGTTGCAGTCTGCAGCCGATGAAGTGGGCGCGCGGGCTCGGGCAAACCGAGGTCGTAAGTACGGCTCGATCATTTGTCAGGTCGCGCGGGATTTTCAAATCCCCAAAGGAGCCCTGAGCCGTGCTTTAACGGACCGGCGTGCCGCACAGCGCACGCGGCGTTTAGCCGCGAAGCGAATGGGCTTTCTCCCGTAAACAAAAAACAAATACATTAACCGTCAACGCACGAGGCTAAGTCTTGTGCGTTTTTTAATTCTTCAAATTTTTGCCGCCGTGGAATTGGCGATGAATGTCGCGGAGGCGCTTATTAGTGACGTGCGTATAAATTTGAGTCGTGGCAATGTTTTTGTGGCCCAGAAATTCTTGGACGGTACGAATATCAACTCCTTGATTCATTAAATCGGTGGCATATGAATGCCGCAACGTGTGCGGGGTAGTAAACGTGGGGATGCCAGCCATAATGGCGTGCTGTTTTACAATTCGTTCAACGGAGCGGGGAGTCAGACGAGTTCCCGAACCATCTTTGTCGCGAAAGTTTATAAACAATGCTTTATCTTTGGAGTTTCGTATAGAAATATATTTTTTAATCCATTCTAAAGCGCGGTCGGAAAAATACACGGTGCGCGGATGACCGCCTTTGCCGATGATTCCCAGCTCCAAATCTGTTTTACTTTTTAAGCTTGCGAACTGTTCTATATTTAAACTGCATAATTCAGCAATACGAAGACCGGTTGAAAAAAAGGCCTCTAAAATAGCGCGGTTTCTAATACTGACAGCATCTTTAGGCTCGGCGGAGGTTAAAAGGCGCTCAATTTGCTCTAAAGTGAGGAATTTGAGGGTTTTTTCGCTTTTATAGCCCTTAGGAAGAGTTATCTTCTCAGGCGGGAGGGAAAGTATGTCTTTTGCTACAAAATAGCCTAAAAAGGCCCTTAAAGCGATCAAATAGTAGTTTTGGGTCGATTTTTGCAGGGGTTGGCCAGTTCGGTTGGGGGATCGAGATAAATACAGACGATACTCCCAAATCTGCTCTGCGGTAAGCTGATGGGGGAGTAAGCCCTGTAAATTACGGGAATGGAGCCACCCCGTAAATTTTTTTAAATATTTTTCGTAATTTCTCTGGGTATTATCGCGCAACCCTTTCTCAACTTCACAGTAATCTAAAAAATCTTTTATATGGTCAATGATTGGTTTGTTTGAGTTTTGCATTTTATAAGCTTTTCCCTATTGTACCATAGTAAAGGGCGGTTTACCTACATTTTGCGACATTATCCTTGTATACTCAAGGAGAAGTTTTACACATGTCAGGATCTATCAAGTCCTCTGCTTTCAATCCCAGCGCCGCTAAAATTTTTTCTGCGAGAAATTTTTTTGTTGCATTAGTGGTGCCCTCCACTACCTCCTCTTTCTTCTCTGCTAGGTCTGTTTTTATCTCCTCTCCCCTCTTTTCAACCTCTTTGGAAAAGAGCTCTTTAAAACCCTCGCCTGATAGGTTCGCGGTGTATCCTTCACCTTTTTTGAGCAATGGCGCGGCTGCTTCTTTAACTTTTCCACCCCAAAACGGGCTTTGACTCAAAAAGACGATCCCTAATATGGCCGCTATTGCAATAATACTTATTATAAGTACCTTGTTCATACTCATATTTTATCATAGTGAAATAAAAAAAGAACCCCTTGCTGTAGTTTCGTCTACAGCAAGGGGTTTGTTTGGGCCAAGAGCCTCATCCGATCTTGACCATTACACCATTGCTTCCCTCGCGAGAAATTTCCAGTGCCTCGTCTAAGGCCTTGCCGACGCTGGCTGGTGGAAAGAATCTGTAGGTTCCTTGGAGGACCTTTTCTTCGCCACCTTCCTTAGCAACGGGGTCCTTGATGTCTCGGTAGACAATAGCCTCGATCTCGACGAGGAATCCCTCTCCACCCTTAGAGGTGGCCCGAAGGATTTTTGTCCAATGGATTTTCTCCTCTTTTCCCGAGACAGAGTTCAGGCGGTAACTTATCGTGCTGGTAACCTCTGGCCCACCATTCAAGCGGGCGTAAAGTGCTGATAATCTTTCAGCAGGAACACCGATCAACTTGACGATCGCCTTCATCAGAACTCCTTGCAGGAAACATCCTGCTCAAAGGGTTTTTATAGTATAAGAGAACATCTCCCATACTATACATTTTAATTGTACTATATTATAAAATTATGTCAATATTAAGCAAATGCAATAAAAAAGCCTCGTGATCATACAACCGAAGTTGTGCAATCACGAGACATGGGCTCATGGGAACTTGCGACTACCCTGCTTTACCAAATTCCTTCCAGGATTCTTTTGCTTCCTGCAGTGACTCCCGAGAAATTCGGTTTGCAATGTCGCAGAGGTATTTCCATGGATTTTCAGGAATATCATCAAGTTCCCTCGTGAACGGAATTAGCTCTGTTCTGTTGTTAGCGGCGATTAGGCTAACCTTGTGCGGGAATTGATAGATGAGGTAGTGTTCTTTTGTACATCCCCACCATACTCCCGCAAGCGGCTTATCATCGGTTCCCGGGCAATGCTGAGGTTCGTACTCGAGAAGTAGTTGAGCAGTTACCCCTGAAAAAATATGGTTTTGTTCCAGGGAGTATCTCGGACAGAATCCGAGAAGAGCGAGTTTTCCTACGCCCGCGACATCTGCCACCGGTACTGAATTCAAGTAACGACGCATAACAGTCCCCTTTTCTTGTGGTTGTATATTCCAGAGCCCAACCAACTCGGCTCTCGCGGCTATGAACCGCTTGTTTGGGAAAGCACGTTACCTCCCCTTACTTTCCATTTAACACATACATTTCTTATTGTCAATCTTCATTAAAGAAGTGCAATAAAAAAGCCCTCGGGTATTTCCCTATGGGCCCTGACTTTTCTCAGAATCGAATTAGGCAATCATGAGCGACCTTTACCCAGTCCTCTTCTCCGTATTTTATGAGACGCTTCACTTTTGGCATACGCTCCAGATTCTTGAAATGGTATAAGATAGTGTATCCTACAGAGATGTCTCCCACAGTAATAGCGTCAGTAGTAACTTTTTTCACAACTGTTACATTTCCATTGTCATACTCTATCAAGTCGCCGGGTTCAGCGGAACGGAGTCTCTCTTCCAGCTTTTGGAGTTCTACCTTTTCTTCTTGTGTTAATGGATTAAATTCTTTTAGATGTATTAAAAGTAGAACTCCCAAAAAAAATAGCACAGGAGTCATGATTACCACAGGACCCCAAAATGAATCCGGACCATCATAATACTTAAACCGGAGACTTTCCTGTGTCATTTAAGTAGTCCTTTCGTGAAAGAGTTTCGATGTCAACGATCTGGGTTTACTATAGAACTACTTATTTAAACTGTCAATGGCGTCCTGGATGCGGTTGAGAGTCGTTTCTTTGCCTAAAATTTCAGCAATTTCAAAAGGGCCGGGAGATGCTGATTTGCCTGAGAGGGCAACCCGGAGCGGCCACAAGAGATATCCCCTATTTTCTGCTGGATACCCCTTTTTTGCATTAAATTCGGTTGATTTTTCTAAGAGAACTTTTTCTATATTTTTAATGTCCCACTTTTTAATTCCCTTAAGTGTATCAATAGAGGTTTCTAAAGCTTCTTTTATATCATTGTCTCCCATTTCCTTTCCCGCCTCCGGACGGGACCCCGCCCGCGGCGGTGGCCATTTTAATAAATTCTTATCATATGCTAGTTTCTCTGCAAAGAAAAATTCTGTCATAACAGTGATATCTGACAATTTTTTCATGCGTGCTCGGGAAATTTCAATAATCTTTTCAAGAGTTTTCTTTGGCATCTTCTGAGCAGATTCTGGCAAGTATGACAGACATAGCGCGGTAAGTTTTGCAATGGGTTTTTGGCGGATATAAAAACTATTGATTGAATCAAGTTTTTGGACATTAAATATTGCCCCCGCTTTTTGCACGCGATCTAAAGAAAATTCTTTTACTAATTCACTCAAAGAGAATATTTCTTTTTCGGTACCCGGATTCCAGCCTAAAAAGGCCATAAAGTTTATTAAAGCTTCCGGTAAATATCCTGCTTTGTGATAGTCTGAAACTGCCACATCCCCTACTCTTTTTGACATTTTACTTCTATCGGGATTTAGCATTAATGGAAGATGACCATATATTGGTTGGCTAAAACCAAGTGCTTCTTGAAGTAAAATTTGTCGGGGAGTATTAGATAAATGTTCTTCTCCGCGGATGACATGGCTTATCTGCATCTCATGGTCATCAATAACCACCGCAAAATGGTATAACGGCGTTTCCACGTCCTTGGCAATAACAATGTCCCCTATCAAGCCTGTGTCAAACTCTATTTTTCCGCGGACCAAATCTTCAAACACTACCTTTTTATTACTGATTTTAAACCGGATAACGCCGCTTGTATTGTTTTTATCTCGGCATGTTCCGTCATATTTGGGGGCCAGTCCCCTGCTCGATTGATCCTGGCGCTTGGCTTCTAATTCTTCTGCGCTGCAATTGCAGTAATATGCCTTTTTCTCTTCAAGTAATTGCTCTAAATATTTTTTGTAAATCTCAATTCGTTGAGACTGTTTATATGGACCAAATTTCCCATCAATATCGGGGCCTTCATCCCATGAAATTGCAAGCCATTGTAGCTCATCAATGATTTCTTGGACCCATTCAAGTTTTGAGCGCTCTTTATCAGTATCTTCAATACGTAAAATAAATTTCCCCTTGTGTTGTTTGGCGAACAAGTAATTAAATAGTGCGGTACGCGCTCCGCCAATATGCAAAGGTCCCGTTGGCGACGGCGGAAAACGCAATCGAACATCTTTATTATCTTTGGATTTTTTAATCATGGTATGAAATATTCAAGATACAAGATACAATAACCAAATAAATGACAATATACAAATTTTAAATATTCAAACCGTTTTATTAAGAATTGTTGAAAGTATCTTTTTATATTCAGTTGCTTCATTGATCAATTCTTGAATATGTTGTTCACTTTCTGGATTTGCCTCTGATAAAAGAGTTAACCAATGAATAGTTTCCTTTGATTCTTTTCTTGAAATTTTAATTCTCATGGAAAAATCTTTCTTTCCTAAAGCGTCATTAGCTTCTCTATAATTTGCTCCAATTGAGCCACTACAGCCTACTACTTGTCCAATAATACGATCATTCATTGGATTTCTTGGTAAATCTTTACATAATTTTACAACCTTTTTAGCAAAACCAGTTGTTCTGTCTTCTAGATCAAATTTTTTGTTTCTTGGATATTGGTCCATTTGAACATTATTTGGTTATTGTCTCTTGGTTATTGTTTCTTCGTAGTATAATTTAAAATTTCTTGTGCGATTTTTTCCGCGGCGTTGGGTTTTGCAAAAGCTAAGGCAGCTGCTCTCATTTGTTCAATTTTGTGTGGATTAGACACTATTTTACTTATTTCTGCCATGAAAAAATGGGTAGTTAAATTTGCTTGTTCTATCACTACTGCCGCTCCCGTGTCAGCATACTGATAGGCATTTTTTACCTGATGGTTTCCCGCCGACGATGGCAAGGGAATTAATATGCTGGGTTTACCAACAGCGGCAATTTCAAAAATACTTGCAGATCCCGCGCGCGAAACTATCAGATCGGCAGCGGCTAAGGCATCAGCTACTCCTCTTTCGTCGAGGGTGGCATATAAGTGATAATATTTTTGTAAATTATTATCAAGAGTTTCTGTTTCTTTGTATACTTCTTGATAATTGTTTTGTCCGCACACATGGATAACTTCGTAACTCGGCAATATATCTTCGAGAATATTACTCAGAAAAGTATTGAGAGGCCCTGCCCCTTGTGACCCACCCCAGACTAAAATAATTGGTTTTTCAAAGGTAAGTTTAAAAGTTGCTTTCGCTGAATCTTTCTTGCCTTGAGATACTTCTTTTCTCACGGGAGTGCCGACAACTGTTACTTTAGCAGAGTCTAAGTTTTCGACATTTTCAAACGAAGTGAAGATTTTTTTTGCCCACTTCCCCGACGTTTTATTTGAAAGACCCGGTACGGTATCCGACTCGTGAATGAATACAGGAATACTTAATATGCGGGCGGCATAACACACGGGCAAGGCTCCCGTCCCTCCTTTTGAAAACACCAGCCTTGGGTTTATCCACGTAAGCCACCAGAAGCTTTGTAAAAACCCCAGAGGCATTAGTATCATCGTATCTACAATATTCCAAAAAGAAAAGTACCGGCGCAGTTTTCCCGCCGCCACCGGATGAACAATAAAGCCTTCTTTTTTAAATTCTTGGGCGTCTTTTTTAGGACCGATATAAAAAAGACGAGCCTCCGGTTGTAATTGCCTAAGAGCTCTGCTAACGGCAATGAGCGGCATGACATGGCCGCCCGTTCCTCCGCCGGTAAAAACTACTTTTACTTTATGCATCTTTAGAAAATTTTAAAACGAGTCCCATGGCAATGATTTCAGCGATCAGGTGCGACCCTCCGTAGCTGAAGAATGGCAGCGGTACGCCGCTCAAAGGAAACATGCCTAAGCTTGAAGCCATATTAATAAATGCCTGAAGAAAGATCCAGCTTCCAATGCCCGTGGCCGCTAAAGCAGAAAAGGAATCGTGACTGCGCTTGGCAATTTTAAATATCTGCCAGGCAAGTAATAAAAATAACACAACGACTATCAGGCACCCAACAAGTCCCACTTCTTCACCGACAATGGCAAAAACAGAATCAGACATGGCTTGCGGCAAAAAGCCGAATTTCTGGCTCGACATACCCAATCCCTTACCAAAAATTCCGCCCGATCCCACGGCAATGAGAGACTGTTTAAGCTGCATGCCAATGCCCAGAGGGTCTGCCTCTGAAAACAAGAGGGTCTTAAATCGCTCAATGCGATAGGGTTCTAAGAGAATAAACAAAGAGCCCCCAAGAAAGGCAGTAACTCCGGTAGCAATCGTATGCCAGAGGTTGGTACCAGAGACAAAATAAATCATGGTGAGGGCGGCAATGGTAATGCCCATAGTACTTAAATCTTTTTGGAAATAGAGAACGCACACTACAGCAGCCACCAATAAAACAAAGGGAAGGAAAACATGAGTGAGGTGAGAAAGACCTCTTTTTACGAGGTTGCCCAACCCTTTTTGAGAAGTTTGCGAGACACGCTTTGAAAGTAATGCAGACAGGTATAAAATGCTCGTGAGTTTTAAAAATTCCGATGGCTGAAAGGTAACGCCCCATACAGAAATCCAGCGCTGAGCACCCCAAAATTTAATGCCCAGAAACGGCAGAAATACCAAGGAAGCAAGGATAAGATTTGCAATAAGTAAGATTGGCGCTACTTTCTTAATAAAACTCAGAGGGAGTTTTAAGATAATGAGAGCCGCCACGACTCCTACCGCTGCTGCGATAAGCTGGTGAAAAATATAATACGTAGTATTGCCAAAAAATTTGAGAGATTCTTGCGCCGAAAGGAGTGCCAAAAACAACAAACCAGAAATAATCAAGGCCAAAGCCAGTCCGAGAAAATAATAATCAATATGCTTTTTCACTTATGAAGATAGTTTCTTAACCCATTTCTTAAATTCTTGCCCCTTTTCATCAAAGTTTTCCCACAAAGAATAACTGGGAGATCCTCCTGAAAGCAAACAAATTTTCCCTCTCTTTGTATGGGCATAGGCAAACTCAACAGCTTTTTTCATTGAATCAGTAAAAAGAATATTGAAATCTTTTTTCGACTTGATCATCTTTTTTCCATTATCAGGAAACAAGACAATATTCTTTATTTTATACGTTTTGATCGTTTTTTCCAATTGTGAAAAATTATATCCCCGTTCCTGCCCTCCCAGAAAAATAGTGTCCACATTTTTAAGAGCCTTGATTGCCAAAATCGCCGATTCCGGGTTCGTGGAACTTCCATCGTTGTAAAATTGGATTCCCTGAAAGTTGCCGATGTGTTCCAACCTGTTTGGCAAAGCTTTAAAAGTTGCCACTGCTTTAGTGATAATAGGCTTTTTAATCTTTAAAATTTGTGCCACTGCCACGGCGGCTCCGATATTACTTTGATTATGCTCCCCCAAAAGATTGCTCTTAAATTTTTCTTGAGAAAACGGTACTGCTTTTCCCTGATACCCCTTCAACCAGTGTTTTGTTACCTTATTATGCACAAAATAATCTGTTGACTTTTGATAGTTGATAATATTCTTCTTTGCCGCATAATATGTTTCTTTGCTGCCATGATAATCCATGTGCTCAGGGAATAAATTAGTAACTACGGCAATGTCTGGTGAAAAATGGATATCATCAAGCTGATAGCTGGAAAGTTCTAAAACAAAAATTGTATCCTTGGAAACAGGTTTTTGTAACCGCTCAAGCATTGGTTTGCCGATATTGCCAAGCAGTTCTACTTTTTTTCCTGCGGTTTTAAGAATGTGATAGATAAGTGATGAGGTCGTGCTTTTTCCTTTACTGCCAGTAACACCAATAATAAGGTTTTTGCCTTTTATTTTTGAGAAAAATATATTTGTTGCAGTGGTGTAGGGAATTTTGATTAATTCTTTTTTGATCCCCGGCGTTTTTATGGCAACGTCAAAGTTTTCTTGTCCCGATAAAATATTCGAAAAATATTTTATCGAGGATCCTCGATCGCTTAGCGATCGGGATTTTTTAAATTTTGAGTCAGCGATGCCAATTTTAACATGAGGATAGAATTTTTTGAGATATTTTTTTGTTACAATCCCCTCTTTTCCGTATCCTGCAATGAGCGCACTCTCTATTCCCAGTAATTTAAATTCTTCAGGCAAGGCATTTTCTTTTTGAGTTTCAAAAACTTCTTTCGAAGTTTTTACTTTTGATAAAAGTTCTTTGATAATAAAATCGTTTTTGAATTTTCCTTGTGCCATAACCAGCGCGGTTTGTGCTTCCTCGAACGTCCCAACACAATCAAATGGTTTCATTTCTCCAAGGCCCAAAATATTTTTGAATAACGGTAGTAACCTTTCTTCTTGGTAGAGGTTTTTGCCAAATATGGAAATTAGTTCTTTTTTCAGCAAAAACGCTGACAATAGAGTAAACGTAAAAACGCATTTGGGGCATTCAAGACACCATAATCCCCTATCCATTTTTTGTGTTGAAGAGAAATTCCTGTTACAGCTTGAGAAATGTTGAAAATATTTTTTACCAACTTGCGAAAATAATTTTGCGATACGTATTTCGTAGAACGGTCGCAGAAGCGAAAAATAGAAAATATCAGGAGTGATATAATTTTTTACGTATTTTTGGAATAATTTCTCAAACTCAAATGACTTTGACCACTGATGATTAATGTCTAGTCCCTTATATCGAATATTGCCGAAATTACTGCTGTATTCGTTTCCGACGACAATATATGAATATCCGTATAAAACGCCTGCCAGAAGGCCTAAGAATGCGTATACCGCCGAAATAGGAACGTGGCCGTTGTACGGATGTCTATCAAAAACCTTTTCATCCAATATTCTCTGGATTTTTACATCCCCTACTTCCATAACTTCAATTATCTTACTAATTAAGGGTGACTGCTTGTTCGTCTCGACGACAAACGCAGAAATATTAAATCCACCCTTTTTTAAAAGTTCTGCAGTAACGATTGAATCTTTCCCTCCACCGATGCCAACGAGGCAACGGTTAGTAACTGGTAACTGGTAACTGGTAACGCGTAAATTACTGGTTGCTGGTTTCTCGTTACTGGTTACTTCCCTAAAGGGAAATTTAGGTGACAGTACAGGGTCTAAATTGTTGCGGTAAAAAAACTCACCGAGCCCCTTTTTATATACCGTGTTCCAAAATTCAGCTTCTTGTTTTGATAATTTATAAGGCAAATGTATGTCTGGGGCGCAGTGGAATTTCCAGTAACTTATCGCAAGCATAATGTGAAGGCTTTCAAGTAGTTTCTGGGGTGGATTAACTGTTGGTTTTGAAGGCAAAAGGATGGTTTCTGTCCAATTCAAGACTTCCCCATCTTCTCGTTTAGTTTTGTAATGAAAAACGGCCCGTTTTTGTTCGGGCTGCCATTCATAGGAGACAAACTCAAAAAGAGTAGCTCTTGAGTTCATATTGAGAGTACAATACCACAAAAAATCCGTCCCGACAATCGTCGCAGACGGATTTTTTGCTTGATATGTTCTTTGTTATTATACCTTTTCTGAGAGTTTTCTGAAGATGACTACAAAGAGCGCTACCAATACTGCCACAATAATAATCCATGCGTACCATTTTTTGATAAAGTCCACGAATTTGTTTTGTGAAACGGCAGCGGTACCATTGTTTTGATTTTGTGAATCTGCGCAGTAGGTTGCATAATCTGTTGAATCATTTGGGCAGGTTACCCCGTCGCATTGCAACGTGTGCACACATTGAGCGTCCTGACAGGTATCAACGGTACATTGGTTATTATCGTTACAGCTCTGGAACAAATCTTGTAAGTTTCCTTTTGAGTCGTACCAATAAACATCATTTTGATAACACTGGGTTTTGGCATGATTGTTAGTAGCAGGCTGAGTGGGCTGCGTTGGCTGAGTAGGTTGAGTAGGTTGGGTTGGCTGATAGACAGGGCCTACACAGGCGTTATTAGAACAGGTTTGGCCGGTGTTATTGCAGTTTTTATATAAATAAGTTTGAGTACCATAAGTATCGTACCAGTATACTTTATTATTAAAACACCCCTTAGACGCATAGGCGTTATAGGTAGGATAAGTGGGGTATGTTGGGTATTGAGGATAGGTCGGAGGAGTATAAGTGTTTTGACAGACATTATTAACACAGCTTTGGCCAAAAGGACAGCCGTATGGGTAGCATCCATATGCAGGTGGCGGAGTCGTAGGAGGAGGAGTGGTACCAGTATACCCTGGGTTCCCTGTTTCCATACATAATCCGTAACGACACGTTTGGCTTGCTAAACAAGTTGTTTGATATTTTTGGGTAATTGAAGTGCTGCAAAAAGCATTAGCAGTGCCTCCATTATTACAGGTGTAAGTGATGTAGTTCTGATACACTTGATTGTTTGCCTGGCATGATGGGCCGCCAGTAAATTGGTTTGCTCCACAGTCAGCATTATTGCTACACGCTACATAATAGCAGTTGCCATCTGAGCACGCCATTGAAGCATAAGCTCCTTCTGGCAACGCAAACAAGACTCCTACAGAGCCCAAGGCCACACACAATAAGACGATAGTTAGTTTGTTCATATATTTTATTTAAATACTAAACTATACTCCTCTGGTATATTAAGTCAATAATGAAATTCCGATTTCGCCCTGAGTTTTTATCGAAGGGCTCATCAGTAGAAGTGTATACTTCTAGATCGGAGGGAGGGTTTTGCATCGTGCGCACCCTCCCCTATTGTTGTTAACGTGAGGTTGTGGTTTTCCTGCGGGCTGTCCAAGTCCTCTTTTTTTCTCTTTTCTCTTCGAGATCATTGATAAAGAGGCTCGTTCGCCCAAGTGCTTTCAGGATAGCCAATTTGACCGCTTGCGCAATCTTTCTCATCGAGATCTCCCCCCTAAAAAACTCCTTTTTGTGGCAAAAGACCGTTCTTTTACCCTCTGTCAATATTATATACCTTTAAATAGAATATGTCAATATTATTGAGGGGAAATCAAAGAGTGACCAAATAGGCCACTCTAATAGAACGAATATGAATAATTAGTTAAAATTCCAAGAAAACGAGTCCAATCATTGCCGCAATTCCAATAATTACTACTAAAAGCTGGGCAAAAGAATGTTTTAACTCTTTGGTTTTGTGAATTTCGGGGATAAGGTCGGCAATAGCAATATAGATAAACCCACCAGCCACAATCGATAAAACCCAGGCGTTAAAATATTCCCCCATATTTCCTATAACAAAAGCGATAAGAACTCCAATGACTGCAGTGAGCGCGGAAAGGAAGTTAAGCCAAAGAGCGCGTTTTTTGGAATATCCTGCATGCAATAACACGACAAAGTCCCCTATTTCTTGAGGAATTTCATGTAAAATAACAGCGATGGTCGTGGCAATACCAATGGGTATGCTTACTAAAAAACTTGCGCCGATAATCATGCCGTCCGTTATATTATGTACACCATCGGAGAAAAGTATCAATTTTCCAATCGGATGGATATTATGAGGCTCATTCGCATCTTCTCCGTGATGATGCCAATGGAGAAACTTTTCTATAATAAAAAATCCTAAAATTCCAACAATAATTAAAGAACTTGTCAGGAGCGCATTTGAAGATTCTTCTAATGCTTCGGGAATAAGGTGAATGAATGCATCCCCCAATAATGCTCCTACAGCTAAACTGATAAAAATAGAAATATTCTTTTTTAAGAAATTTTCTTTGAGAGATAGGGTAAAGGCTCCTACTAAAGAAATAGTGCTTACCACGACTACACTTAAAAATGCATACAGATATGCGAGTACCATAGAAAATTTAAAGTTAATTAGAAAATAGTATCACAGAACAGCTTAGATTAAAAGGGATCACACAGTTGATTTTTGGCGTCCCTTAGAGTAGACTTGTTGATTATGCCAGAAGTCATTATTTCAGTCCACGAAATATATAAATCTTATGGAAAAGTGCACGCCCTTGAGGGAGTGAGTTTTACCGTGCCTAAAGGGACAGTTCTTGGATTATTGGGGCCCAATGGCGCCGGGAAAACAACACTGGTTAACATTTTAACAACGCTTCTTAAGCCCGATAAAGGAATAGCCATGATTGGGGGCATCAATATCGCCAAAAACCCTTCTGCCGTGCGTGAGCGCATTGGTTTAGCTGGCCAGTTCGCCGCCGTTGATGAAAATCTCACTGGCAAAGAAAACTTGGAGCTTATTGGGGCCTTGTACCACGTGCCCCGCAAGCTCGTAAAAGAACGAGTCCAAAAATTACTCGAAGAATTTTCCCTTACCGACGCCGCCAACCGCCAGGTCAAAACATATTCAGGTGGTATGCGCAGACGCTTGGATATTGCTTCAAGTCTTATCGGGCAAGCAGAAATTTTATTACTGGACGAACCAACAACGGGTCTCGACCCCCACAGCCGCATTGAATTGTGGGAAGTTATTAAAAATCTGGTCAAAAACGGTACAACAGTTTTGTTAACCACTCAATATTTAGAAGAAGCTGATCGATTGGCAGACAACATTGTTATTATTGATAAGGGAAAAATAGTAGCGCAAGGAACAGCTCAAGAACTCAAAAAGAATATTGGCGGAGGCGTATTAGAAATCCACGCTCACGAAAAGCATAATCTGCCAAACATTGCTGCTGCCGTGCGCGATTTCAACCCCCAGATTGATCCGATTCTCGAAATTGTATCGATTCCCGTTACCGAAGGCGTTAAAATATTGCCTGATATTATCCGAAAAATTGACGAAGCGGGCATTAAAATTTCTGACATTGAACTCCGCAAACCCACGCTCGATGAAGTATTTTTAACGCTCACAAAAAGATAAAACATGAATCTGCAAACTGTATTACAACCTAAATTATACTGGCTCGTTTCAGACACCCTTGCCATGACCTGGCGAAGCCTTATCCGGTACGTACGACTCCCCCAACTTCTTGTCTTTTCAACTATTCAACCGGTACTGTTTTTATTGCTCTTTGTCTATGTTTTTGGCGGAGCTATCCAGACACCAGGAAACAATTATATTAATTTTCTCGTTCCGGGCATTTTAGTCCAAATCGTTATCTTCGGCTCAGTGCAGACAGGTGTTGGATTAGCGGAAGATTTATCAAAAGGCATGATTGACCGTTTCCGTTCTCTTCCTATGGCCCGATCAGCTGTGCTTACGGGCAGGACAATCGCTGACTTAGTACGTAACATTTTTGTCATGATTCTCATGATCGTGGTTGCGTTGATAATTGGCTTCCGACCACAGGGAAGTTTTTTGGATATTCTTGCAGCGATGGGAATTATCGCATTGTTCGGCTTTGCCTTCTCATGGATCTCTGCGAGCATTGGTTTGGCAACCCGTAATTCAGAAACCGCCCAAGTCGCCGGATTTATCTGGATTTTTCCTCTTGTCTTTGCGAGTTCAATTTTTGTCCCTATTGATACCATGCCCGACTGGCTTCAAGCATTTGCCAATATAAGCCCTATCACTGTTACCGTAAACACTGTGCGCGCGCTTATTCTTGATCAGCCTCTGGGCGATAATCTCTGGCAAACATTTGTCTGGATTTTTGGGATCCTTATTGATTTTTTCCTCCTGGCCGTCTGGCGCTACAAAGTCCTCAAATAAAAAATTATACACAACAAAAAATCGCCTTTCCGAGGCGATTTTTTGTGCGATAACCTATAGAGTAATTTAAAAACGTTTTTAAATTACTCTATATATTAATAAAGATTGCTGTGGACCTGAGGGGATTCGAACCCCTAACCCCTAAGATGCCATCTTAGTGCGCTACCATTGCGCCACAGGCCCTTGTATAATGTTCGTAATACTACCCGTTTTTAAAATATTTTTCAATTCGGAGGCTTCTTTTTGCCAAAGAGTTTATCAAGAAAAACAAAGTGAACCCCTAACAACTGCATGCCAATAAAAATCAAAAAAGCGGCTCCGGGGGTAAAAGGAGTAATAAGGGCGACAATCCCCACAAGAATAGCAATGAGTCCGATTATTCGTTTACGGTTTTCTGAATGATAAAACTTCATATATATCTATTCACCTATATTACCAAAAAATAGTGTTGAGGTAAAAATAATTTATTGATATCATATAGTAATGCATAAACCATTTCCCGCGCCAATGCCATTTAAAAAACTCTTAGGACCCAGTTTTATCATACTGGCTCTTGGCTTGGGCTCTGGAGAAGTTATTTTGTGGCCATACATAACCTCAAATTACGGACTGGGTATTTTTTGGGCCGCTATGCTCGGCATAACCTGCCAGTATTTCATCAATATGGAAATCGCCCGTTACGCGCTCATCAAAGGAGAAAGTGTATTCCTTGGCCTTAACAAAATTTTTCCCTGGTCACCGTACTGGTTTATTGTTTCAACATTCATCGGTTTTGGACTCCCGGGAATTATTGCCGCCTCCGCAGAAGTGATGGCCTCGGTATTCGGCATAACCGACTTTAAATGGATAGCCATTTTATTTCTTATTTCCATCGGTGCCATTATTAGTTTTAGCAAAACGGTCTACCACATGATGGAAAAAATAACCACAGTTGTTATTGTCTTTGGTATATTTTTCATTCTATTCTTGGCAGTTTTGTTGAGCAATCACCAAGACTGGATATCTTTAGCCAAGGGACTCGTCGGTATTGGAGATGGATTTTTCGCATTCCCCGTGGGTTTAAGCCTGGCTACATTCTTGGCTGCTTTGGCCTATTCGGGAGCCGGGGGAAATTTGAATCTCACCCAATCAATTTATATTAAAGAGAAGGGATACGGTATGGGAAAATACACTCAAAAAATCGCAGGGTTATTCACTAATATCAAAAGAAAACAAGAAATTAAAATGACCGGAGAGACGTTTGAAATGAACGCTCAAAACATAAGTAATTTTAAAAAATGGTGGCATATCATAAGCCTCGAACACCTGTTTATTTTTTGGTTTTTGGGAGCTGTGGCAATGGGTTTATTAATGCTCTTGTCGTTTTCAACAACCTTTGGTCTCACCGGAAACGTCCAAGGTATTCTTTTTGTCATTAACGAAAGTTATATTATTTCTCAAACACTCTTTCCTTTTATTGGACTCCTATTTTTAATCGTTGTTTCAATTATGCTGTTTCAAACTCAACTGGGCATTTTGGATTCAACCTCACGCATTATGGCAGAAAATGTAGCACTCAAAAGACTAGGCAAGAACGAACACGGCACTATTAATCTTTCAAAAATTTACTTTATTTTTTTGTGGCTCCAAATTATTTTTGGCGTTGCCCTGTTTTTGCTTGATATCTATGAGCCACGATCGCTCATCACCCTGGGAGCTGTCATAAACGCCATTGCCATGACCGTTCATATCGCCTTGGTCAACATTACAAACTACAAGCTTTTGCCTAAAGAGTTTCAAGCAACTCTCGTTCGCAAAATAGTTCTCTCTGCTATTTTTGTTATATTTGCTCTTTTGAGCTCAATAACCATCCTCGATACGTTTTTTTAATCTTTAGAAACATAAAAAAAGCCCTAACATGAGGGCTCCTCAACTAACTTTAGCTTCGTAGTGCCCGCATTATCTACAATGACACACGAGCAGCAACCATTGGCCCAACTTCCACAGTTCACATATTTTATTTTTTCGCCATTGTTCTTTAAAGAAGAAACAAATTCTTCTGGTTTGTGGGTATGGCCACACACGATAGAGTCAAAGCCGTGCCTTTGGGCGTATCGGACAGCGGCTCTCGAAAAATGAGATGATAATCTCTTGTGTGAATACGTAAAACAATTAGTTACCCATGGCGGGCTAATGTTCATTTTTTGCAAGGAGTAGAATGACTTGGTTACCACATTATCAAGCCACGGCTCGCTCAAAATAAACAGCAGTCTGTCGAACTGGTGGCCGTGTCTAAAGCACACAGTCCTCCCATTTATCTGCGTATGATACTCTGGTAAAACCTCTAAGCCCAAAAGCTTGGCCATGATATTATTTTTAATTGGATCATGATTTCCTTCGACATACACTATTTTTTTGCGAACATCATGGAGATAGTTAACCACATCCCAGTGATTTTCACAGATAGCGTTTTCGTGCTCATATAAATCGCCTACAATAATGAGTTCATCGTAATCGTACTTGCGCATCGTATCCAAAAAAAGCTTTGCGCGAAATTCAGCTGACCCAATGTGCAGGTCAGAGACAATCATCTTCTTTATTCTCAGCATGAGAAGACTCCTTTCTGTTAAAGAGCAACCGTATCTACTTTACTGTAACCTGTTTCTTTTGTTTTAGGCTACGTCTTGTTTTGCCCTTTCTTTGCGCTTTGCTTCTATTTCGGTGAGATACATTTTACGAATGCGGATATTTTTGGGGGTCACTTCAACTAATTCATCATCACTGATGTATTCGAGCGCGTCCTCCAAGTCCATAATCTTTGGCGTGTTAAAATGTTCATCAGAACCTTCCCCTTTTGAGCGCATATTTGAAAGCTGTTTTGTTTTGCAAACATTAACCCGAATATCTTCTGGCCGTGAGTTTTGACCCACTACCTGGCCTTCATAGACCTCAATACCATGACCCAAAAATAACACTCCCCTGTCTTGGACATTAATAAGGCCGTAAAAATTAGTAGCGCCCGTTTCATGGGCAACCAATGATCCCTGGGCTCGTTCTTTCCAGTTTCCCGGGTCTTGCATGTATTCATGGAAACTCGTATTCATAATTCCCAAGCCCTTTGTATCAGTCAAAAATTCTGACCGGTATCCAAACAAGCCCTTTGTCGGGATAATAAATTCCAAAAAGACGATGTTGTTATGGGTTCTCATTTCTTTCAACTCCCCTCTCCGAGACCCCAAGTTTTGCATGACCGCTCCCTGATACTGCTCGGGAACCTCAATAAAGATTTTTTCATACGGCACCATGGCTTTGCCATTAATCTGTCGCACAATAACCTGCGGTCGAGAAACCTGAAATTCATACCCTTCCCGACGCAAACGTTCAATCAAAATTGCCAAGTGCAACTCCCCTCTTCCTGAAACGGTCCATTTTCCATCTTCAGTATCTTCCACTTTCAAAGCCACGTCCGTTTCTAATTCCTTCATTAAGCGTTCTCGGATTTGTCGTGAAGTACAAAATTCCCCTTCTTTTCCCGCAAACGGCGAATCATTAACCATGAATGTCATTTTGACCGTTGGCTCTTCAATATTAATCAACGGTAAAGCAGTAGGGCTTTCAGTATCGGCAATCGTTTCTCCGATAGTTACGTCAGGGATTCCTGCGACCGCGGCAATATCCCCCGCTTGTAATATATCAGTTTCTATTTTCCCAAGGCCGGCAAAGGTCATGAGCGACGTAACGGTATACTTTTTTTGTTGGCCTGAACGATTAATATGGGCAATCGCCTGCGCCTGTTTTATTGAACCGTTATAAATTCTTCCAATAGCAATCCGCCCCTTAAAATCATCACGGGTAATCGAAGTCACTAACATTTGCAGAGGTTTTTTTACATCAACAATTGGCGAAGGAATATGTTGAACAATAGCGTCAAACAACGGGTTTATATTTTCCATGGTGGCTAAATCCGGTTTTAACCCAGCTTTGCCATCACGGCCGGAAGCGTATAAAACCGGGAAATCCAATGAATGATCCCCTGCTCCCAGCTCCAAAAATAATTCTAAAGTCGCTTCCAAGGCGTACTGAGGCCGTGCCCCATCTTTATCTATTTTATTAATAACCACAATAATTTTGTGGCCCATTTGCAAAGCTTTTTTCAAAACAAAGCGCGTTTGAGGCATTGGTCCTTCTTTTGCATCAACCAAGAGCAAACATCCATCAGCCATATTGAGAACACGTTCCACTTCGCCGCCAAAATCCGCGTGACCGGGTGTGTCAATAATGTTTATTTTGATAGTTTCCCCTGAGGGATTTGAAGGGTCGCTGTATTGTACGGATGCGTTCTTTGAAAAAATGGTAATCCCCCGCTCTCGCTCTAGTTCATTGCTATCCATAATCATTTCCTGGGCTGCAACTTCTTTTTTCATGTGCGTTTTTGACTGACGCAAAAGCGCGTCCACCAACGTGGTTTTCCCGTGGTCAACATGAGCGATGATAGCAATATTCCGGATTTGGTTTTTATTATTTTCCATTGAATAAATTAACTTGATTTTAAATAAGCGAATAAGCGAATGTTGATACAGATGGGGTCGGGAAGATTGGGTATCTTCCTGTGAAGGAAACTACGAGCAAAGCGAGTATCAGAAACCGTGGGTTTCTGAGGAGCGAGCCGGAACCGAAGAGCTAGCCTGAGCCACAGCGAAGGCGGTAAGGCGAGCGACGTCGACTTGAGCGATGATAGCAATATTCCGGATGTTTTGCATGTAGACTTCTATTATGTACCAAAAATTTGAAAATGTCAAAAACCGCTCTATTTTGAGCAGTTTTTACCTACTAAAATAGAACAAAATGTAAACGTTTACATTTTGTTCTATTTATTAATGTAGTTTAACGTTCGTTGTATAACCGCTCGATTTCTTGAGCGACGGCGAAGTCTTTATCAGTTATCTTTCCACCGATATCAAACCGTTGAAGCTCAAAAAGGATTTTGCTGTAGAAAATATGGATATCAGGGTGATGGTCTTCTCTTTCGCAAAATGGTGCTAATTTATTTACGAAATTCAAGGATCCCATAAAATCCTCAAATTTAAATTCTTTGCTTATTTTGCCTCGCCCTGCCGAAGCCTCACTTTGTCCGTCCGACCTGTCCGCAAAAGCCTTGGCGTCGGTGGAAGCCTTGTGCGTAGGAGGAGGCGAAGGAGGGTCGTCTTTATATGTCCATCCAGGTACATTTTGCAGTTGTTGAGTGATTTCTTCTTTTGAGAGTACAATTGGTTTTTCCATTAAAAAGTATAAACTCTCCGATGTGCCTCGGAGAGTTTATGGTTAAACGCTATTGGGAACATCCGCAATGGGCACACGTTTCTCCCTTATCATGCTCGTGATCACATTTTGGACATAGCCTGGCCATAGTATTAATGTTGATAATTAATAATACGTGCGTCGACCACACTAATTAACATGGTTATATGTTAACAGTATAATCAATATTCCCAGGAGTCAATACAAATTCACGCGAATGAAACGGGAGCCAGAGCCAGTACAAGTGCCGAGAAAATAATATATGATAAAAATTTTGTATTCATTGCAGAAGAGTGCATATCTGCTTGAATTCTGCTCTCCATTGTATCAGGGTAAATTTAAGTGCCCTATAGGAGAGCAGAACTCAAGCAGATATTTTCAAAGTGTATATCTTTCAAAACCTATGACGACTCCCCCCTTCATTGCTTACAAAAAAAACTGCCCCGAAACACTTTCGTGTTCGGGGCCTGAGATTACCACTGCCAATACGACGGCCAATATTTCCCCTCCCGAATAAGTTTTATCCTCCTTTCTGTTGATTCGGGAAGCTTGATTTCAGGAAATAGTTCCCTGAAACGCTTGTACCTGGCGAGAAATTCGTCTGTTTTCGCGCGAGTAGTGTACGCCAGAAGGCCGCGCCACCTTTCAACAGGCTCAATCAAGTCGCAGACAGGCTCGCTAGAAGAATCCCAGAGCAAGCTAATGTACAAGAAGCCCTGCTCGTAGGCAGCGACCTCTTGGTCGGTTAACGCTTTTCCAAAGCGTTGTTGGAAAACTTCGGCAGCCTCTTGCATAGTGGCACAATCCTTGTACCACTTACCAAACTGGCCCACAACGAATCTTTTCCCTGTGCCATGCTTCTCGTCTGCGGGCAGAATCGTAATGTACACGCTGTACGTCATGAGTAGCTCCTTGAAAAATGCGGTACGAACCGCATCTTTCTAAGAAACTATCTTAGAGCCTAAGCTGCAGTTCGTTGGAGAGGAAAAAAAGTCTTCAGGCAATCATAGAAAGCCTCCTTTCGGTTAATTGTTGATGTCAACGTAACTAAAAACATAATACTATATTTACAAAACTATGTCAATTATAGGATGCATTTCAGTAAAAAAAATACCCCGGAACACATGTGTGTGTTCCGGGGTTTTGTTGTTAGTGCGTAAAGCACATTAGTACTGCTCGTAGGAAGCCATTTCGCAGGCATGGCACTTGAATCGTTCGCCCCGATATTCGGGGAGGCAACGAATGTGCACCCACTGCGACTTCTTGCACTTCCTACAGACACCTTGACCCATCAGGTCGCCGGGTCGGTAGTGCTCTGGAAACCAGAGCATGGGCTCGAGGATGGTTTCGAGCTCGGCACCCTCAAAGTTCTCCACCTCAAAGGCGTCTTGGATCTTCACCTCCTCGTGCCGAGCCTGATAGAAAGCGACGATGTCGTCCATCTCCTCGGACGAAGTTACCTGCACACGCTGGCCAAACCAGTCGGCGTCCACGATGAGCAGTGCTCGCTTCAAAAGCGCCTGCGGCAGGTTGGCAATCACTTGATCGCGCAACCTCGCAAGACATGCCTGCCCCTTATCAGTGAGGCGCAGCAATGTCCGACATTCCTTGTACTCCGGTTTCAGGAAGCCCGAGCGGACCATCTGGTCGCCGACTTCGCTTTCACCCGGCCGGAGAAACTCATCCCCGGCAGTGCTCAGAACCTTCAGCGCTACGTCATTGCTCCACTCCTTTACGATCTGCGCGGCCATGACCGACTCCTTAACTTGCTCTTTCGAACAAGTTAAGGTTAGTCACAAACCACTTGTGAAAAGATTCCCCTAAACTTGTTGAAAAAGAGATTAAAGGCATAATACTATTATTTAAGTATTATGTCAATAATATCGCTGGACTCTTATTAGTTTACCAAACCTTAAAGAAAAACCGCACATGATGTTTTGTGTGCGGCGGTTTTTTACTAAAACTCTATTGGCTCGTCAAGCTCAACATACGGACATTCGCATGGAGATTTTTTGCATTTTGGACAGTTGCCTCTTGAAAAGTATTTGACAAGAATTGTGCCAAAACTAAAATTCATACAAGTAGCCACCGCGAGGAGATTAGCAAATACGTCAACCACCTCTTCAATAACTTTATTGAATCTCGGTTCGTCAGTGGCATGGCGATAATTACGCGAGGCTTCATTGAGTTCGCCGATTTCTTCGGCTAAATGCATCGCTGAATTCAGTAACGTATTTTCCTGATAAATTTCAGCAAGCAGTACCTGCCAATCATTAATGGTTTTAGTCCAAGAATGTGGATTGAAGTCACGCGGTCTAGACCGCGTGCTGCCACGTTGCTTGCAGACGCACGGCTTCTCGATACAATACGGACAAACCCCCGGAAAGCAGTTCCACATTTCTTGGGGCACATCGATGTGCATGCGGTTAGCATATGCCATAGTCCAGCTGAAGGCCGAACATAAGTGGTACTTTGTGTATGTGTGATTATTTTTCCTGACGTTTTTGAGAATTTGCGTGACGTGACGATGAAGGTAAGAGATAATATCAGCAAGGCCGTACTTGCGATCGTCTGAAACTCGGTAAAGATGAGCATTCAGTTCTTGTAATACTCGGAGTGAATAATCACATTCGTGTTCAATTGCCATGTTATTCTCCGATAGAGTAGATGGAAAGAGCTAGGTATCACTATTCTATCGTCAAATATCATTTTGTCAAACTAAATATTTTATATTGTGCCCCACTCGCTACTCCATTGGAACCAGGTTATTGAAGAGTTAAGAGGGTGGGAGGAATTAAAATTGTTAATTAAAATCCAAGTATAGAGGCAAATGGTCCGAAACTACATCTTGTAAAACTTCAAACTTTTTAACTTCAATTTCTGATGAAACTATCATATAATCAGCAAATTTGACTTCTTTAGTGTATAGGTGACTTCTTGTTGAGGTTATTTTATTTTCTTTAATTAAGTTTCTCATTCCTCGATCAATTATACGAATACTTTCTGTTTCAGGAGCAAGGTTAAAATCTCCACAGATAATTTTAGGTCCATTAATATTATCTAAGAATTCTTTTACCTTTTTTGATTGCTCCAAGCGTTCAGGTGTGTCTGATTTAGAATTCGAAACCCACCACCCGTGAAAATTACAAATAGTATACTGTTTTCCGTTACTCTTAAATTCCATATACTGCAAAGGAATTCCAAGTTTCCTAGCATTACCATTGGGTTGCTTTAATGCAAAAAAATAATCGATGTTATCAATTACAATATCTTTCTTGGTAAATATTGCTAAACTTTCTTCGGTGGAGTCGAGTGGAGCTAAATAAGCATTAAAATTGGGTAGCCATTTTTTAAGGTCAGAAAATATTTCCATATTTTCTTCGGAGTGGTAGCCTTCTGGTAACTTTCCATTGTGAAATACTTCTGACAAACAAAAAATATCTATCTCTTTTGAGTATTTCTTCAAAAATTCACTTAGTTGTCTATACTGTCTGCCTGTCCAAATATTAAGGCTTAGCAATTTCATATTTTTCATAATAACAAAAAATAACCCCTAAATAAAGGGCGATTTTAGGTGGCTAATTTCAATAGACCCACTTGGTCACTTGACTTAGCACTGGTGTGTGCCCCCACCAGGACTCGAACCTGGAACCAAGTGCTTAAAAGGCACCTGCTCTGCCAATTGAGCTATGGAGGCTTAATTATTATTATATACAAAAAAGCAAATTTTGCAATTATTCATGTCAAATAATCTTGACTTATTTTACATAGTACAGTATTATATTGTTAGTCCTGATTATGGCTTATTGCTATGATTCTGAACCACAATAGGAGGATCACATGACCAAGACCGTGTCTTGCCCAAAAAATGCGAAGTTCCACGTGAACGTGTGGGCCATTCCCGTCAAGAGGATCGGTGACAAGTTTCACCTTCAGGTGGGTCTGCTCGCTGACCAGGAGAATCTTCTGAAGGCGCAGAAGTGCTATGCGTCCAAACTTCCTAAAGGCGTCCAGTTGATCTCCTGCCTCGGAGGCAGAGTCAAAACGGTGGACACTAATCTCGAAAAAGCTCTGGAAAGGACTATCCTAGAGACTACTGGCTGCAGCGTTCGAACGACGGAGTTCGAACATGTGATTGAATCAATGGAGCTCTGGGACAAATCTCTGTCCTTCTGGATGCCCGTTGTCCTGCACGGCCAGCCGCAACCATCCAAAAAGTACCTCGAATACCCTTGGATTTCATACGATGATTTCCTGGATGAGTCCAAGTACCTCTCCCTGGAGCGGTGGACATGGAGGTGGCAGAAGCAAACGGAGCCAGTCAAACTCGTTCTCATCCAAGCCTTCGAGTTTTTCATGCGAAGACACTACAAATCCCAGGGAAACCTCGAGTATGTTCTTGGACTCGAAGAGGATTGAAAGGGATACTAAACCAGGCCCCATTTGCCGAAAGGTGAAAGGGGCTTTTATTTTATACGACTGCACATCAACCAAAAAACACCCGAGCGGGTGTTTTTTGGTTTCTACAATCCTTCTTCTTTTAGTTTTTCGAGTATTTTTTTCTGTTCACGAGAAACCTTTTGAGGGGTCTTAACAATAAGTTCAACATACATGCTTCCTCGACCATAACTTCCAAAATGAGTAATTCCTCTGCCTGAGATTTTTAATATTTTCCCCGATTGAGTACCTTGAGGAACTTTTAAAATAATTTCTTTGCTTTCAAGGGTGGGTATTTCAATTTCGTCGCCTAATACTGCCTGAGAGTACGTTACTTCTTTTACAAGATACAAATCATCGCCCCGACGTTCAAAAACAGGGTGCTGTTTTACAAAAACCCGCACGTACAAGCTTCCGGGCCTGCCTCCCTTTTTACCCGCCTCTCCCCTGCCTTCCATTTCAATGACTTGGTTATTATCAATACCCGCGGGTACATTAATAGTAACTTTTTCTTCTCCTTTTGCTCTTCCCTCGCCTTTGCAGACATTGCAAGGCTTTTCTGGCTTAGTTCCCTCCCCCTTACACTCTGGGCATATGCCAAAGGCGGTATAAGATCCCAAGAACGTCTTTTTAATCTGTTGAACTTGGCCTTGCCCGCGACACGCAAAACATTCATTGATCTTGGTTCCTGGCTCCGCTCCGTTGCCCGCGCACCGATGACACGTAATCAACTTATTAAGAGAAATTTCTTTACTGATACCTTTAAGGGTATCTTCTAATGAAATTTCTATCTCCATCTGGATATTTTTTCCCTTGCGTACGTCTTTTCTGGTAGCCCTGCGCGCTCCGCCTCCCCCGCCGCCAAAACTAAATAAATTTTCGAAAACATCGCTCAAGTCTTCAATATCCATGTCGGGCGCCTGGTTCTGCCATGACCAATTCCAACCAGAGGCTGGTCCGCCTTCGGCAGAAAAATTTCCATCAAATGTTCGCCCAAACTGGTCATATTGCTGGCGTTTTTGCGCATCTGAAAGGACCTGATAAGCTTCGTTTATCTCTTTAAACTTCTTTTCATCACCGCCTTTATCAGGGTGATATTTGTGAGCCAGCTTATGGAAAGCTTTTTTAATCTCTTCCTGGCTAGCCTCTTTTGTAATCCCTAAAATTTGATAATAATCCATATATTGACAATACTTATAAATGCATTAGACTTATTTAAGTTTTGCACATTTCTCTTTCAGGAGGAACGAGTCATGGCGACAAAGAAGAAAACTGGAATAACGGCGTACCAAATTGAATTGGAATGCTATCACAACTGGTGCATGGGCCTTGTCAGGTCAAGCAGAGTTGGGACTGATCCATTCAGGCCGGGCACCAGAAACTACGAAATACGGAAGCAACGTCTTACTATCCTCAGAGCCATGGAATCAACTCTTGGATTAAAGGGAAGAGACATAGCCCAAATGGGGGAAGCAATCATTCAGCAGAACAATCTCCCAAAGCCATGATTCCCCCGGGAGCCCAAACCAAGTTTGGGCTTTTTTTATCTTGTTTTCAATGATTCTAGGCCGCGAACTTCACCTTTTGCGCCGGAAGTTGGCGCGGTAACTTGTATTACTGGCTGGTCTTTTACTTTTCCAAATCCACACTGCGGTCCCGGATCTGATACTTTACTGCCATCAGTCGCGGTAACAACCCCGCTTGAGGCGTGCCAGTGACTTACTCCTCCATCACAACCTTGTTCACTTTCTACAATCAGCTGGCTCACGGGCAAGTACTTTCCATTATATTCAATCACGTCTATCTTTTTTTCTACTCCAGTGACTGTTATGGAAACATTAAAAGGAATTGTATTGATAAGTTCGTTGGCTGAGTTATAAACAGTAATACTGCCACCCGCAGTATAAACCCCCGGGCCAAATGCCTGTACCGTTCCACATGAGTATGTGACGTTGACAGTGGCCGGAAGTGCACCGCCTGGCTTATCAATATGCAGCCAACCAGGAATGTTTCCCGCAATCGAATAGCGATTTGAATCTTCAGTCCCCTTCTGTAAATTCAATACTTGTAAATTTTGTGAGCATGAGCCAACTTCAGGAATAGTTCGGCTAATGTAAACGCCGTCTTGCTGTTGTACACCCGTGCCCGGGGCAACGCACATAGCTGGTTTGCCGGCACAAATTTCTGGATCAACGCAATCGGTTTTCTTTGACGCACACACGCCATCATCGCAATACGCTTGACCAACCTGTTTGTCGCTGCAGCATACTGGTTCTGGGTTCCCGCAGTCAGCATCTACTTTACAGGTCCTTTCTGAGTTATTTAATTCTTCTCGTGCATCATCTAAAGCTGACTGAATATGGTCAATGCCAAAGAGTCCGTCTCGCAACCCGGCAGCCCGTGCTTTTTGTAATTGATTTTCCAAGTCAGCAATTTTCTTTCTAATTTCAGGATCGTTTCCCGCAAACACACCCGTACATGCAGAGCTGCTTGATTGTATTGCGGTGCCCGTACCTCCCGTATTCAAGCCACCAATATTTATATACGTGGTTCCACCGGGTTCGTTACACTTCTTTTCAATAGCATCTAAAATAGCTGATTTTTTCTGGTACGCAGACTGCGCATCAGCTAAAGCCTCTTCATACTGTGCTTTTGCTGCGGCTTCTTTTGCGGTGCGGTCATTTTGATTTGCTTGCCTTCCTGCTGCTAAAGCCGCGTCACACGCAGCTTCTTTGTCTTTATAAAATTCGGGTTTTTTTGTTTGTTCTACACAATCGTTATACTCTTTTTTAGCTTGTTCGCGTTCATTGAATTTAGCTTCGTTAAAACCTTTTCCCGCGTCAAAATCAGCCATAATCTCTTCATAAAGCCTTCCAATCTCTTCAAACGGTTCTTTGCACGGGTCTGCCATTAAGGCGTTTGAAATACACTGATGATAGGCATCTTCTAGGTTTCGATTTTGCTCCCAATAGGCATCACTAATTTCTTCGCGCTTTGCTGCATGGGATTCTCCTGCAGCCGTTTTGCGCGCCTCCAGTTCATTTGATATTGCAATCCGTGCAGAGCCAAGTTCTTCACATTTGGTATTGCGAACATCTACTCCCCCGTCGGTGAACTGAGGGTTAAAAATACCGCTCACTACTACAGCGCCAATGCCCACGATAGCAACAGCTCCAATAATAAGACCAACTTTACCCCCAAGTGGATTTGCCATATGTTTTTGTTTAGATTTTTATTCTTATCGTCTTACTTTACCTAATTTTTATATTTCGCAAAATATTGACAATATAATAATATATGCTATTATTAAGGTATAGTAGTTGGTCAATTCCATCCTTTTCAAGGAGTATTGCCATGATGAAAAAAGTTCGTGTTCGCTCAAAAGGACTTCTGGGCGAAGGCCACCTGGAAACGGTGCTCGAGGTTGAAGAGGGGTCTGACCCGAATTTCGGAAGTCATCTGAAAGTCGGAGACCCAATCGTCACCATGTTTCCGGAGACCAGCACTAAGCATGTCACCTGCAACGTCGTCGAAATCCTCGACGAGGTGCCAGATGACGAAGGGACAATCGCCAGTTTCTTTGGCGGAAAAACGTAAGCGCGACATCGACGTGTTGCGCAAAGAGCGGGAAAACAAACCGCTCTTTTAATTTACTTCTTTTCTTTAAACTCTCCTTCTTCGGCCCGTTCGTTGCGTGGCTTCTCAGGACCTCCAGTCTGTGGACCTTCGGCTTTTGGCTGTTGTTTATACAACTCTGCTCCGATTTTTTGCATCAATTCTGACAATTCTTTTGTCTTTTCCTTTATATCATTAATGCTATCACTGTCTTTAATTTTTTTCAAAGCTTCCAGCTTTTCCTTTGCCTCGAGAAAGCTTTCAGTAAAGGCGGGTTCAGCTAATTTCTTCTCATTGTCTTTTATAGTTTTCTCTGCAGTATATATCAAAGCATCGGCCAAATTTCTGGTTTCAATGAGTTCTTGTTTCTTTTTATCTTCAGCTGCGTGTAATTCGGCATCTTTTTTCATCTTTTCTACTTCTTCTTTTGAAAGCCCTGAAGACCCTTCAATTTTAATTGACTGAGATTTGCCGGTTGCTTTGTCTTTTGCCGACACGTTTAAAATTCCATTGGCATCAATATCAAAGCTTACCTCAATTTGCGGTGTGCCTCGTGGAGCTGTCGGAATGCCATCAAGCATAAACCTACCCAACGTCTTGTTATCGTGTGCCATAGGTCGCTCACCTTGCAACACATGAATTTCCACTGACGGCTGGTTATCTGCGGCCGTTGAAAAGACCTGCGTTTTAGCCGTGGGCACCGTGGTGTTTTTAGCAATAAGAATAGTATTTACGCTTCCCATTGTTTCAATACCAAGGCTTAATGGCGTCACGTCCAAGAGTAAGACATCTTTTACGTTTCCTTGCATAATACCTCCCTGTACCGCCGCTCCAATAGCCACCACTTCATCAGGGTTTACTTCTTTGTTAGGTTCTTTGCCGAAGAGTTTTTTAACCTCTTCAATGATTTTTGGCATTCTTGTTTGCCCGCCCACAAGGACCACTTCATTAATCTGCGAAGCTTCAAGGCCCGCTTCTTTTAAAGTTTGTTTTACTAAATTAAGTGATTTATCGATAAAATCAGAGACCATGTTTTCAAACTGGGCCCGAGTTAACTTATAGAGCAAATGCTTTGGGCCGTCCGCTCCCGAGGTAATAAAGGGTAAATTGATTTCTGTTTCCAGAGAGCTGGATAATTCAATTTTAGCTTTTTCTGCAGCCTCTTTAATGCGCTGCAAAGCCAAGTTATCTTTTTGCAAATCAATGCCGTTGTCTTTTTTAAATTCGTCAACAATCCAATGCATCACGCGTTGGTCAATATCGTCTCCCCCTAAATGAGTGTCCCCGCCCGTGGCTTTTACCTCAATAGTGGTTTCGCCCACATCCAAAATAGAAATATCAAACGTGCCTCCGCCAAAGTCGTAGACAATAATCTTTTCGTCTTTCTTTTTGTTTAAGCCGTATGCCAAAGCCGCGGCCGTTGGTTCATTAATAACCCGCTTTACGTCAAACCCCGCAATTTCTCCGGCAATTTTTGTTGCTTTTCTCTGCGAATCGTCAAAATACGCGGGACAGGTAATAATTGCCTCGGTAATAGTTTCACCAAGTTTGGCTTCTGCATCTGCTTTTAACTTTTGCAAAATCATCGCTGAAATTTCAGCGGGATTTAGCCACTTGTCCCCCATCTTCACGTCAACACCGCCATCTGCGGATTCCTTAATCTCATACGGCAATAATTTTTTATCACGCTGAACTTCTTGGTCAGAAAATTTCCGGCCAATCAATCGCTTTACAGAAAAAATAGTATTATGGGGATTAGTAACCGCCTGCCGCTTTGCCAAAACGCCCACTGCACGCTCCCCTGCTTTGGTAATGGCAACAATAGACGGTGTCGTACGCGCCCCTTCTTTGTTTTCTATAATCTTCGGCTCACCATTTTCTACCACGGCCATCGCGGAGTTAGTTGTTCCCAAATCAATGCCTAGTATCTTGCTCATAGTTTTTTTACCCGGTCAAATAAATTCTTCCAGAATTTAATTTTGCTCTGCAAAATTATTTGATCGGGTGAATTTTATTTACACAATTCTAGAATTCTATAGAATTCTAGAATTGTGTTGTTTACTATTTTAAAATTAAATTTATTGCGTATAGTCCATTTTTAATTGTGATTCTCCATCTTCATCTATTTCTATCGTATAACCACCAATAACTGCAGTATTAGGTAAACTAGATATATCAATCAACAGGTTTTTTTGCTTAATAATTTCCTCTAACTTTTCCTTAGATATTGCACCTCCCTCAGCTATCACAACTGGATTTTTCTTTTTCTTCCAAAAATTTAATTTGAACATATTAATTAATTTATTTAACTACTTTAATAATTCTTTTGCTAAATTAATTGGCTTGGCGCCCGCGATGTGCATGGGTTCACGAATATCCAAGTTTTTCATCACGTGCGAGGGAGTTCTAAATGAAATACTCATCACTCCAATCACTTCATTTGTCTCTGCGCTAATCAACGGACATCCGCTGTTTCCGGGATTTGAAATAGCATCAACAATGAACCAGTTTCTCTTGTGATCAGGATCAGAACCGTCTCGCTTTACATTACTCACAATTCCCCTATTTGCAATCAGCGTTACTCCAAAGCCATCATTCATAAGTTGGGCAGCATAGGGAAAGCCTATAAAATAAATGTCTTGCCCCACTTCTATTTTGTCCGAATCAGCTAGCTCTAATTTTTTTAAAAAGCTCTTTTGATATTCTCCGTTGATCTGAAATACCGCTAAATCATTTTTATCGTTTTTACTTATTAGACTAATGGGCATCCATTGGTATTTCTCAAATCCCTTTTCATTATTCTGCTCTACCATTACATTAGCCTTGAGATTTTGTATCTGTTCTTTATTAAGATTTCTCAACAAATGTGCACAGGTAAGTATTTTTCCATCATCAGACACAGAGAACCCGCTCCCTAAAATTGTAATTTGCTGAGGATTTGGATTAAACCCAATTGCCACAATAGACCCTCTAATCTCTTTTATTTTCTCTGATAAACTTTTATTGAACATATTATTTACTTACTTTTACTTTCGCGGGTCTTATTACTTTTGTGTGCATCGTGTACCCTTTTTGTAATTCCTCCACTACTACTTCCTTCGGCTCGCCGGAGCTTTCAGCGGAGGCGGCTACAATCTCCATTGTTTCTGGATCAAATTGCTCCCCCACTGTTTTTATTTCTTCAATCCCATCTTTTTTTAAAAATTCCTTAATTTGCTTTTCAATTTGCGAAAATCCATCTGTCCATGCAGCACCGTCAGGCATATGTTTTTTAGCTAAATAAATACTGTCTAATACGGGTAAAATTCCCAAAAACATATCCTCTTTAGCATATCCTGTCAGGAGACCAACACGCTCTAATTCCCCCTTTTTGTAGTTTATAAAATCAGCGGCGCTCCGTTTCCAGTTATTTAAATACTCCTCACACTTTTTCTCAAGCTCCTGGAGCTTGTTTTCTTCCTTCGCCTCGCCGAAGCCTTGTGCGGAGGCGGGTTTTTCTATGTTTTCTTCTTGATTAGTTGATTTTTCTTCTTTCATGTAGTAGTATTCTAAAATACGAATATTTAGGATAGTTTACCGTAGGTACTTGACAGGATTTATAGGTATGCTATAATTAAGTTATAATAGTATTTTGACAATATATCATTAATTCTCTCGAAGCACGCAACTGCATCTAAATATTAGGTTCAATTGCGTGTTTCGAGGATGTTTCTTTTCTCAGGAGGACCTGTCTATGATTGCGCGTTTCTGCTTCTCTCTGCCCTCGTTGGGCCATTATGCAGATGCAAACATCACCCTGAGCACGGCCACGGCCTGATCCGCCGGCGACCAGCACTTCCCACTCAACCAAGGGAAGAAGAAAGGAGGTACCAATGAATTGGCCGTAGCGCCTTTTCAGGATCGTGCCTTGATTGACGGGCACTTAATAAACTGTCAATCACTCGAGGGATTGGCACCAACGGTCACCTAACGACGGTGACACGCCATTCCCGCAGGGGCGACTCGCGAGCTATGCTTGCGCGTCGCCCCCTTTTTTTTGAGCGACGTAATAAATTACTTTGACGCCGCGAAACCCCTTCACCAATTTAACTAATACCACCCTCTTGTTACTCATGACAGCCGGAGGCGCTTCGGTTACTGCCTTTGTATATCTACAAGCTCGACTGAAATTGGTGTGGGGTACTATAAATTTTCTAATTTTTTAATTAACTCTTTCATCAAATCCATATTTTCGTGATAGGTGCTTTTGGACGGACCAATGACTTTCAAAATATCCAGCATCATATCCTTCTCTATTGTTTCAAAATTAAGTACCGCTGACATTTCATGAAACGAATTCATTAATTCCTGTGCTAAACGTAATTCTTTTTCTATTTGCTCTTTGGCTTCTTGAATTTCTTTGTATATAAAATCGGGTACTTTACTATTTGTTACTGAAAACGTAATCTCCACAAAATATTGGTATCCCTGGTCAGTGGGAACCCTTCCTGCTGAAGTGTGAGGCTGCCTTATATACCCTTCATCTGCCAATACCTGAAAATCATTTCTAATGGTTGCAGGTGAAACATCTAACTGATATTTTTGAGCAAGCAATTGCGAGCTCACGGGTTCAGCGGTATCAATATATTCTTTGATCAGTAAATTAAGAATTTTTTGCTGACGGTCGGTGATCATTGATCTATTATAGTCATTAGCAATCTCATGTCAAGAGTGATAATTCAATTATTGTAAATATATACAATTTTTGATACTTTGACATTAAAGAGGTGTGCCCAACCAGATACGGCGGCAGAAGTTTCTCCATGTCCTTCTCAAGATGGTGGCGTCTTGGCACCTTCAGGCCTTGTTGACACATTGTTTAAGTCTTCCAATGTGCTCAACAAGGCTTTTTTATTACAAAAAATAGAGCAAAATAGTGTAAACTAGAAACGTTTCTAGTTTACACTATACTTGCAGGCAATAAAAAAGCCCAGTGAGTTAGGCTTATTTTTTAGGTTTAAGATCAAGGCAGACGGAGTTAATGCAATATCGCTTGCCCGTCGAGGAAGGGCCGCCTGCCTGCCGCGCCCGACCAGCTTTAATTTCGCGCTGTAACCATTTTCGGCCAAACCCAGTCTTTAACCACTTTTCTCTTCTAACTGCTTCTTCTCTAGTTGTATATTCCTCATAGTGAAGAATATATTTTGGTTGATGCTTTTTTGTATATTCTGCACCCTTTCCATTGCAGTGTTCTTTCCAACGATCAAGTAGATTCTGGGTTTGGCCGATATATATTGCATCATTATCACAGCGAATGGCATATACAAAATAAATATTCGGTCGCGGCGCAGGCAGGTCGTCAAACACATGGCCTAAATGAGATTTACATTGTGCACAAATAATTTCTGTTCTACCATCGGCTTCCCGCCCATCAGGGCGAGGCTCGCCCAGCGGGGCGGCTTGCTTATATTCCACTGAACCTTCAATGGCTTTATCAAAACTGGGCCAACCGGTGCCCGAATCAAACTGCGCATCAGAAGCAAAAAGAGGATTATCGCAAGCGGTGCACATATACGTGCCATCAGCGCCTTTATGGACATATTTGCCCGTAAAAGGCGTCTCAGTCCCCTTTTCTCGAAGAACACGGTATTGTTCTTTGGTGAGTTTTTGTTTTAATTCTTCTTCATTCACCCCCACACCAAACGAGTTTATTATTTCAAGATTTTTCAATCTTGATAATTATTTCACTCGCTTGTGGTAATGTTATTATTATATTCCTTCTTTCCCCACAACTCACTCTGGGAAAAATCCAAAACTCGTTATGGTGTGGGGGTAAATTGTTTTAGTAATTCCGCGAATTTCTGTTGCACTTTTTGTAACTTTGGGTTAATAACTACCTGGCAGTACGACTGGTTTTTATTATTTTCGTAGTAATTTTTATGATAATCTTCGGCCGGATAAAATGCGTCTAACTTTTTAATTTCAGTGACAATTAGTTTTCCCTGTGTGCTTGATGCATTAAGTTCCTTTATAAAATCTATTACTATTTCTTTTTGAGTTTTCCTTGTCCCACCCTCCTTCGCTAAAGCTTCGGCGGGGCTAAGTAAAATAATTGACCGATATTGCGGCCCCACATCATTCCCCTGCCTATTTTTTGTTGTTGGGTCATGAGTAGCGAAGAAAACAGTAAGCAAATCTTCTAAAGAAATCTGTTCAGAATCATATTCAATTTTAATAACTTCAGCGTGGCCAGTATCGCCATTGCAAATTTGCTCGTAAGTAGGATTTTCCGTAGTACCTCCCGCATATCCAGGTTCCACCGATAAAACGCCTTTGATCATCAAAAAAACAGCCTCGGTGCACCAAAAACACCCTCCACCCAACACAATTGTTTCCTGCATATACTATTTAAAAGTAAATCCGGCGTAGATTAAGAAACACCCGATTAATATCACTATCACTAAAATTACCGGAATCCACCCCTTATGCCGTACGTGAGAAATTATTGCGTGAATCCATTTGGTAAAAAAGAGTAGCCCTATTCCAGAAATAAGCAGTAACCAGCCTAAAACGGTAATAATGATTTTCCAATCGCTTGCCCATGTATTATGTGAAAGAACCATTGCCATTCCCAAAACCACGCGCAAGATACCATGAACGGTGAGCGAATCTTCGTTAATAGTATGGTCTAAGAACTTTTCAGCGTGCTTTTGATTTATTAAAAACGAGAGAGGGATAATAACTAATGAAAATCCCCATAGTTGCGCTAAAAAATGGACAGTATCCATGTAAATTTAAAATTTAATTTTATTTATATATTGTACAACTTTTTGCAACAAAAAACACCCTGTTGGAGTGTTTTTTGTCGTGAATAACTAAGGTTGTACAGTAATTTTACCGAAGTCTTTGTTAAATGAATGATTATGATATCCCCACGCCCCTTCTTTTGTAAAAGTAAATGACCATGACTCCCCTTTTTGACCGTTTTCGCACTGGTCAAAATCATTATTATCAGCGTCAGGACAATGCTGAGCAAGCGGAGTGCCTCCATATACTATGTGGTCAGGATGCATGGCTGATCCCACCCACATCATTTGAGTACTATTATTGTTTGTCCATCGGACGGTATCCCCTACTTTTACCGTGAGCTCCTTTGGCATAAATCCTGTGTCGGTGTAGCCAACATCATGAGTTTTAGGAACTACAATTGGCTGCTGATTTTGATTATTTTGATTTTGTTGCTGAGTGTTGTTTACTTGAGAGGGTTCTTGTTTCATGCTCATGACAAAATAACCACCTACAAGAACCACGGCCAAAACAACAAAGGCAATAATTGTTTTATTCATCGCTTTACTATACTTTAACGTTCTTAATATTGTATGAAAATTGCGTCAGGTGTCACCTTAAAGACAAGTCTATTTCCCCACAATGCGAAGAAGCTCAACTTCAAAGACTAGTGTGGCGTTTTCGGGAATTCCTGCAGCGGGAAACCCAGTGGCTCCATACGCTAATTCAGCGGGAATTGTTAATCTTCTTTTTTCATCTACTCTCATACCTACAAGTCCCAAATCCCACCCCTTAATAACTTTTCCCTCTCCTACGACGAAGGTAAGCGCTCTCTTGCGGTCGTAACTTGAGTCAAATTTGGTACCGTTAGTTAAAGTGCCGACATAATTTACGGTCACCATATCACTATTTTGCGCTTCTTTTCCTTTTCCTTCTCTAAGCACTTCTACCGTCATACCCTCAACGGTAAAAGAAGTCCCTGCTTTATTACCGCCCATTCCAAACCCTCCTCCCTTGAAAAGAGCAATGGCTCCCCATACAACCAAGCCTACAAGAATTAAAACAATAATAATAAAAACTATTCGAGGCATATTGAATATGTTTTTGATTTTATGCTGATGAGCTTTCGCTCTTTAATGTCGACCCGACTGGTACATAATTAGTTAATTTTAAATGAGGCAAGGTTGAATGTAAAGTGGAGAACTAATGCACCGGTCAAAGCCAATTGAATAAAGGGGGTTAATCCCACGCCGAATATCATTGGCATTTGTGTTGCGTATTCCCAACGATGATAATACAGCGCTATCTTTTCATACCAGAATGCAATAGCAAGACTTATGACCAAAAATGCTGCTAACTGACCGTAGTTATAAAATATATTTTCGTTTCTAAAAATAATTGTAGTAAACCAGTATATAAAGGTTATGACAAAAGCATCAAATAAAGCAGCTTTGAGCATAAGGTATATATACTTCTTCAAAGAAGCCTGACGGCACGTTTCATACAAAAAACTATGACATAGCTCATAGGCAAGATTAACGCAAAAACCAAAGATAAATATAATAAGAAAAAGATTCATTGCTCTAGTACGCTTTTTTAACTATTTTACTGACTAAATACTCAACAGGAGCGAAGTCATCGGTGAGTTCTTGGTACTTTGACAAATCAATGGCGCTCAGGTCAATATTCTTCTGACTTAAACCAGCAAGGATAGGGTCGTCGCTCTGTTCTGGAAATTGTAGTGACTGCTCACCATTAATCCCCAAAAAAATAATATTTTGAGGAGTTTCTGATGAAGGAGAGTTAACGGCAAAGAAATAACTATTCGGGAAAATTGAGCGGAATGTTCGTATTTCTGAAAACAGAAATGATGGACTGCTCTGGTCCAAGGTTCCTGCAAAGTTTCCGATAAATATGCCGTTCTCTGAGAGCCGTTCCTTGGCTAAAGCAAAGAATTCTTTTGTCGTAAAGTGAACAGGGATTGAAAAAAATGAATAATAGACATCGCTAAGGATAAAGTCATACTCTTGTATGTTTTTTGTTAAAAACTGCCGGCCGTCTTGAATATGATTAGTGAGACGATCAGTAATAGGAAGACTAAAATACGTTTGAGCCAGTGAAAAAAGCTCTGGTTCTATTTCAGCAACGTCAATGTGAATATCGGGTAATTCTCTCAGGAGGATGGCTGGAATCGAGTACGCTCCCCCACCGATAATAAAAGCTTTTGCTGGATTTTTATTAAACAACGTATAGAGTGTGTAGTATTTAGTATATTCATAGGCAAGTTCAAAAGAGTCAGTATGCATAGCTGCTGAATAACTCATATCCTGAAAAAGAAAACGTGTGGGACGATTATACCAGAATCCATCAACAACTTTTATTTTTTCGTATACCCCGTCTTTTTGATATATTACACTACTCTCTGTTGCTTGCTGAAAACTCAGCCATAAAAAGCAAACCATAATTACCACTATTCCTGCAATAGCGAACAACATGCTCTGAGGCTTTGAGACCAATAAAAAATTTACTACTCCCCATATTACTAATATCGTTCCCGCTCCTATAACAACAGAGTTGATCCCCCACTGTGGGATCAAAACAAAGCCTGTTATCAATGAACCACAGATACTTCCCACGGTTGACCAAAAGAAGATGCTTCCTGATTGTCTGCCAATGGCCTTACTTTTATCTGCTGAAAGGAGTTGTATAGCAAAAGGAGATAACATGGCTAACAAGAAGGCGGGAACAAAAAATAAAAAGAGCGATGAAATTAAGGGACCTGAGGCAAGAGAAAAAACAGAAGATAAAAAATTGAGAACGCTCGGACTGATTACCTGCATAAAGACAATCAAAAGCCCTGCTGTGGCGATGATACCGTAAAAAATACTGTCTTTTCGGTAGGCATCGGCTAACCAACCTCCTGCGTAATACCCCACTGCCAGAGCAGCCAAGATAATTCCGATAATAGATGATGCGGTATAAATTGTATTGCCGTAGTAGGGAGCAAGTATGCGTAAAGCACAAATTTCAACTACTAAAACAACGGCTCCGGTAATAAAAACAGAAGCTCTTAAAAATATGTGTTTGAGATTTTGAATTGCTATCATTAAACAAAAACCCGCTTGAGAGAGTTCTCAACCGGGTTTTCATAGTAGCTTAAAGATTATTTTCTATAATTGAAGGCCTTTCGTCTTGAATTTCCCCTCCACCACCTCCTCGAATACCTCCCTGCTCAAGATACTCGTTATAGAAGGTACACCGTATTCTTTCGCCCGACTGAACTACTACTTCTTCCACACCAGTTCCCGAAGGAAATGGAAAACCAATCTCTTGACCACTTGCATCTTGGCAATACACACCACCTCCATATTCCCAATCCCGTGGTAACCACTTGGCTGCATCAATTGAGGCTTCGCTTTCAGTGATAGTATAATTTTCTCCTGGTATTAATTCAATTTCAGTTGCACCGAGTCCTCCTTCACTTGGATTTTCTGGATTAATTTGATTTATTTCAACATTTTCAGAAACTGAAGCAGCGTCAATAGTGTAGTTAAAGAATAATTTACTTCTGATATTCCCTTCATTATCAGTATAAATATAACTGCGAATATCTTCTCCCCGTGCTTCTTTGACTATTTCTAAAATTCCAGGGGTTTGGGCATTTCTGAACTGACACATAGTTGCTTGGCCAAAGTATATTGGTATGCCCACTATGGTACCATCGTAATACTTACACTGATTTTGATCACAGAATTCGGTGAGAGAGCAATCGCTATTTATTTCGCACGTTTTCCCGGTTTGCCCAATACCCGCCTCACCCACATCATTACCATCCTGATCTACACAATAAATATCCTGAGCTCGCCATGTACTTGCCGCTTCTTCAACAATACTATAGTAACCCACTTCTAACTTTTCACTATGGAAACCTTCATTTTCTTGCGTCTCTATAAGCGCTTGCTTAATTTGGCGATCCTTCAATTCAGGAACTATCGTATAGAGGAATTCATCATCTATGCCCTCAGTCCTTTTTTCAATCTCCAGCAATCCCTGAGGAATGTTTTCGAATGTGCACGTGGTCACCTTGTTGGCAAAAATAGAAACATAATCAATCGATGAGGTATCAGCATCTTCTCCGGTCTCTTCGTACGCGGGACAGTCAGTGTCTTTATAGCACACATCACCGTTGTTACACTTGCCTTGACACGCCCCCCCATCTTTACAATCTTTATTGCTTGAGCACGATCCCGTACCATCGGTACACGTAAGCTCCCCACACCCTGCACCCTCTACTATACAAGAGGCAAGATTTGGGCCTGGTTCCCAACTGATATTATTTTGGTCTCCTTCAAAATATTCTTTAATGTCGTACCCACCTCGGCATTTATTTCGTGAACAAACTTGGTCAGCGTCGCAATCTGCATCACTAATACAATCATCTCCTCCATATGATCCGTCGCTCACGGGCAGATTCACTTCAGCAATACCTTCTCCGTTATCAGTGAAAACATATCTCCAATTCGTTGTTGGTTGGATACCAAACCAGAAGGCGTCATCACAAAAACCAATTGGATCTCCTTCTTGTATTGGCGGACAAAAGATCTGGCTTTCTACTTTAGTAAGCTTAATAATTTTTAATGTTCCCTCAACGCAATCATCATCAGCTTCGCACTGATCTTCGCATGTTTCACCTTCGGGACAGTTTTTATCTAAACAGACTGGCTCACCATCTTCATTTTGAGAACAGTAGGTATATTTAGCTGGGGCTCCTCCGCCACCCCCTCCACCGCCGCACTGAGCATCGGTAGTACATGCATCAGCCCCCTCTCCCTCAGTAACAGTACACTTTTGGTCTACGCACCCCTTATGACATTTTGGGGGTGCACACTCATCATCAGCTTCGCATTGGTCTAATCCTGTGACAGAACCTGGCACACATTTGCCAGCGACACAGGCAGCACCTAATTTATAGCAATCACCATCGCTACCTAATCTACATTGATTTATACCAGGCCCCTCAAGTTCTTCACACACAGAATTTTGTTCATTACACACCGTATGAGTTGCTCCTCCACACTGACTGTCAAACGAGCAGGTATTTTCTCCTTCTCCCTCTACTGCAACACACCTTTCATTTTCGCACGCAAGATGGCATTTTGTTTCACCATCCCCATCACCATCGCCTCCTCCATCACCATCGGCTCCACATTGTTCGGGATCACACCCAGGACAAGTACCATCCGCAATCTGCTCATCAGTACAGGGCAGACACTGTTCATACCCTGTTTCTTCATCAATGCCGCAGAATAAATCATCCTCTTCTCCGCCTCCCCCTTGGCCGGCGCACTCCTCGGGATCACAGAAGTCATTATCGTTTCCGGTATATACGCATTTACCTTCCTCACAAATAGATTGTTCCCCTTCACTGCATTCATCAGGATCGCAGAAATCATCGGGATTATCGGTGTCGACGCATTTTCCTTCCTCACAAATAGCATACTCGCCTCCCTCGCAGGCTGTTTGGTCACAATTGTCAGTGGGATTTCCTGTATACGTACACTTATGATCTATACACGCTGACCCATTCCCTCCTATTGAACTACACTCATTGGGATCACAATAATCTTCGGGGTCACCGCTATAAGTACATCGTCCATCTTGGCAGACGGTCTCTTCACCACCAGTACAGGCATCGGGATCGCATTCTGCAGCAAATTCGATAATGCCGCAAGACCCATCATTAGCACAACATTCTCCACCAAAACAGATTGCGCCTGGTTGACCACCACCTCCTTGGCCATTTGCACACATTTCAGGATTACAGTATCCGCCCGGCCGTTCTACACAAGTTAATGAATCGGGATCGCAACTATAATCAAAACCGCCTCCTCCGCCACCACCGGCCGCACAGGTATTAGGATCGCAGTATCCTCCAGGCTCAGGAACGCATTTTAAGTTTTCGCAACTGTAATCAAAACCGCCACCTCCACCGCCACCACTGGCACAGCTTTCGGGATCGCAAAAATCAAACTGGCCCGCGGGCAAGCATTGCAAAGTATCCAGATTACATCGAGTTCCATATCCGCCACCCCCTCCACCGCCCGCTGCACAAATTAAAGGATCGCAGTAATCGAAGGGATTATTACTTGCTTGGCATCTGAGAAGATTATTACAAAAAGCTCCCCAGCCTTGTGGTACACATTGTTCATCTTCAGTGCATTCATCTTCACCTGCTCCATCTTTCCCCTCACATTTTTCAGCAAAAAAATTACATATGGTGTGAGATTCAAGACAAGCTTCAGGATCTTCTATATTACACAAAGGCTCACCTGCGGGAGGTGGCCCAGGAACAATTTCGCAGATATTATCAACACAAGCAGGATGAGTAGCATTAGGCCCACAATTAAGATTATCAATACAACTGGTAAAACCTGGCCCTGCAAAAGTTGAACATACAAAACCGCTTTCAACCTGTACGCATGCGTTATAAGATAATCCTCCTGATCCTTCGCAATCGCCATCTGTTTCACAAAGATTAGGACCAATACCTGGCTTTGATTCGCAGGTGCCTTGACCCGTCACAGCATTATAGACACACAGTTTTATATTTTGGGCGTCTGCTCCAGAAGCAAAAAACAATCCGGCAGACAAAACCGCAATGCTCGACAATAAAATAAGGAACTTTACATTACTCTTTTTCATCAAGATTTGAGAGGCTTAAAAAACATTACTTGATTTTATCACAGAAGACAAAGAGTCAACATGTGGATAACTACATAAACAAGATATGAATGGAAAACTTTTGTCATATGTAAAATTACCCTCTCTTGAACGTCATTTAAAGTAGGGATATAGAACCCCTGAAAGGTCGAAGCATAACATTGTTAATTATAAAAGAAAACTTTTATGAACAAAAACAACAATATAGCCTTAGCAATAGTGATGGCCATGAGCGTCTTGCTTATGGGAGCCTCTCCGGCATTAGCCCAGAACCCTATTCCAACAATCACCAGCATTTCACCTTCGAGCGTGCCGGCGGGAACCGGGTCAATGACACTGACCGTATTCGGATCAGGATTTATTCCGACATCATTTGTCCAAATAGATGGCAATAGTCGGTCAACAACGTATGTTTCTTCCGCGGAACTGAGTACGACAATCCTTTCTTCTGATGTTTCCTCAAGTGGATCTCATCAGATTACGGTGGTCAATTCTGGCCCTGGTGGCGGAACTTCTAACTCAGCTACCTTTACGGTAACTTCAAACCAAAACCCTGTCCCATTTGTCTCGAATATTTCCCCTTCGTCAATTGCGGTGGGATCTGCGGGTTTCACCTTGACTGTCAACGGTAATAGCTTTGCGTCAAACGCAATGGTTAACTTCAACGGTTCAAGTCGAAATACCACCTTCGTTTCCTCAAGTCAACTTACTGCCTCCATTGCCGCAGCCGACGTTGACTCAACAGGAAACTTCAACATTACCGTAACAAATCCTGGCCCTGGTGGCGGAACTTCGAATACGGTAACTTTAGCCGTTGTGTCAAGCACGGGAAACAATCCTTTTCCGTCAATAACGACCATTTCGCCAACTTCCGCATTTCGAGGAACTAATGGTTTGACCTTAACCGTTAATGGATCAAACTTTATTCCAAGTTCAGTGGTACGGTTTAATGGTATTATTCGACCAACGACCTATGTCTCATCAACCCAGTTAACCTCTGCAATTCCTGCAGTGAGTCTGGCAACCGCAGGACTGTTTATGATTGAAGTAACCAATCCAGCTCCGGGAGGAGGAACATCAAATATGGTTCCTTTCAACGTCGTAGGTTTGGGAACGCCAACTACTCCCACAACTCCTAATTTGCCTAACACTGGATTTGGTCCTCAAGGATTAAATATCGGAATGATTATCGCATCCATACTGTTGGCAGGAATAAGCTTAGTTGGATGGAGATTAAGCAGAAAAGCAGTTTAAGATAGTAAGATAGATAGACAAAAAAATCCGCCTCATGGCGGATTTTTTTTCTTGATTACAACTAATCAGTACAATCACATTGGTCACAGGCTCCTTTCTCGTGTTCATGACCACAGCTTGGACACATTCTTGTTGTCATCATATATAATATTTAAAATTTTAAAATGACCTTTCGTCAATTGAGACGTTTTATCGATGAGAGTATTACAACTATATCTTTTTGGTAAATATAACGAGGCGATCCGTATAAGTTTTTTGGTCTTTTAACCACTCACCATTACAGGTAATCAGGTTAAGGTACACCCCATCATTTTTGTTAAATACCTCTTCTGCCTTTTCATTCTTACCGTACTTTTTTTTGTCTATTACTTTAAAGCCGATTTTTTCGCCCTTGGTATTTTCAACATAGACGGTGTCCCCCACTTTGAGGTTACCCAAATTATCAAACACGGAGTGGGCACCGGTAATCCACGGCCCATAGTGACCGGTAATAATAGCACTCCCCTTTTCCCCGGGCGTTGGCCCCAACGTGTACCACGCCACATCAGAAGGGCCTTGAGGGATTCCTACTGAGCCGTCCTTTGCCAGAGAAACATATTGAACTTTTGCGTTCACGTTAATGGCAGGAATAATAAGTCTCGTAGGAACGCCATGTTCCTCTTTTGCCTTATTCCCTATAATATTTGCCAGGTTTACTCCATTATTGAAAGTAAGGCGATTCTCTAAATCCGTATACGAAAAGACAGCGTAAAATCCCGCTGTTAAAACAACGAATGCCGAAAGCCAAAGAATAATTTTTTTAAAGCTCACGTTTATTTTTACATACCGCCCCGATATTAATCGGGGCGGTATGTGTATTTTACTTATTTTCGTGCAAAGAGATTATGTCGTAAAGCAAACATCAAAAGTACTGTAAGCGATGAAATAATTCCAGCCGTAAAGGCAAACGTATTGATTCCTGGCCCAAAGCCGGTGTTAGGAAGAGCGGTGGAAACGGTAAATTCAATGGCATCAGAGGTGCCTCCATCGGGATTTGCTACCATGACGTCATAGATGCCTGTGGTATCTAAATCTGCCTCAGGAATTGTGGCGATCAACTGAGTTGAGGAAACATAAGTAGTATCTTTGTCAGAACCGTCAAAATTTACCACTGAATCAGAAACGAAGCCAGTTCCGGTTACGGTAAGAGTTATATCAGAACTTCCAATAATAGCGCCAGAAGGAGAAATACTGTCGATCGAAGGATTATTCTGAGCAGATGACATAAGAGGAGCTGCTACAGCTATACCGAGCGCTAACAAACTAATAATAATTTTTATGTTCATAGTAAAAAGTTTTTAAAATGTTTCGACCTTTGCCCTTTGTTTAATCCAATTTTAAAATGGGAGCTTGAGAACAATAACACCGTGGAATATCTGTCCATGAAGAGTACTGAAATAAATTGTCACTATCTTCTCTCTTGTATAAATAGTGGTATGCGGTATATATTATGCCCTCCTCTTCCTCGAAGATTATAAATGATGCATCAGCCATAAAAGGCATCATCGCACTTACTGCTATGATTCCCGCAATAACGAAGTTTTTTACATTCATATCTTACTTAATGTAATTACCCATTGACATGCATTAGGACGAATTATAAATAGGAGACTTACACGCAAAAAAGCCCCTGCAGGGGCTTTTTTGCCTAATTATCCTGGATATTTTAAAAGTTCATCTCAAATAATATGACGGATTCACCACCAGCTCCTTTCAAGCCAGAGAGAACTAACTATTTTTTAATTACTTCATCAATAATAGTGCGGATTTGTTCACTCACGACATTAGTATCTAAAATATTTTTAAGCGCATTAAGTTGTTTTGGTAGAATTTCTTGGTCGCACAGTTGCTCAGCCCTGTCGGCAACTTTAGCCATATCATCAAAAGAAATTACCATATTTGCCAAACCGACTTTTTTCAAAACTTCTGCACAACCCATAGTTTCATTTACTAATACCGGAACACCCAAACACGCAGCTTCCATCGGGACATTACCAAATGTTTCAAATGTTGAAGGACACACAATTAATCCCTGTTTTAAATAAAAATCTTTTAATTCATGGGGTTTCATAGACGGCAAAAGTTGTATGGATTTTGGCATAATTTCTAAGTTAGCGTCGGGATTGGTAACAAAGGAAGCAGTATGACGCCAGTTGCGTTTTTTAAGCTCTTCGTGCAATTCAAAAAATTTATTAAAGTTCTTGATTTTAGAATATCGCCCTACCGCTGCAATAGTTCTGTCTTGCGAGTCATCAACCACACTTGGATCAGTAAATATGCTTGCCATGGGATTAGGTATGACATGCCCATTCCGTATTCTCCTTTTTGTAACAAGCTCTTGGACGGTTTGTTTGCATAATTCAGAAGGAAAAATTATTTTTGATGCATTTTTAGTGATCGCTTTTTCTATCCATAAAGACATCTTCCTGGTCTTAGGAGAATGATGTTCCATTTCTTTTGTCCAAACTCCAGAATACCATAATACTATTGGAATTTTTTCTTTTTTTGCAGCAATAGACATAATCCAAGGCAAATACCAAGTGCCGCTTAACAATATGACATCCGGACGATTTTCTTTTAAAATTTTCCGTATGATTTTTATTGGTTCCCGGTATGCTTTTGTAACTTCTTGCAAGGAGTTGCTACGCTTGAAGATATTTTTTAAAGGCAGATGATTGATACTAATGATGTGGTGGTCAAATATTTCTGGAGCAAATGACCTAAAAAGAGCAGGGCCTTCCATATGGACCCGGCTAACCAATTCTATGCCCGTAAATTCGTAATCGTTCTTATACAGATAATTAATAAGATTGATATTAGACGAAGTAATGCCTCCTACTTTTTCTCTCGTCAAGTTAATTGCTATCTTCATAACTTCAAATTTAATTAATTTGATGATTATAGCAGGTTAATAATAAATAAAAAAGTGCTCTGACTTGCAGTCAGAGCACTTTTTCTTGTAATTTACTTAAATTAATTCTGTGTAAACAATTAACCTTCGGTCGTACGTTTTTTGGCTGGGCAACCACGTGCCGTAGCAGGTAATAATATTCACATACGCTCTATCAGATTTTTGGAAAAGCTCAGGAACTGAAGCATCTTTATCATAAATAGCCATTTTCTTTATTCTAAACGAGCGCTCTACCCCCGCATCATCTCTCACTTTAACAATATCGCCAACGATGAGTGTTTTTAAATTATCAAAAATAGAGTGTGTTCCGTCTTTCCAAATTCCCGAATGGCCAGAGATTATGGCACTTCCCTTTTCGCCCGGTCGGGCTCCTTGCGTAAACCATGAAACCGTATAGGCTGATTCAGGTGCTCCAATAGCCCCGGCAGGTGTGAGGCCAATATACTCAACTTTAGTATCAACTTTAATTTTAGGAATAGTAAATCGGATAGGCTTGCCAACAGTACCAATAGGAGCAGCCGGCGCGATAGTGGCGGCTTGAGCAACAGCCATAGAAGGTTTCTTCTGAACAATAACTGGTTTTTTATTTACTAGAGGAGCAATACTTTCTTTTACGAGCGGGGCAAAGACTATCTGACTCTCCTGAGTTACGAGAGCACTTTCGGTAGACATATCCAAAATAGAATTACTTTCCTCGGTAACGCCGAGAGCCAGCATAACAAGAGCCAGGCAGAGCTTTTTAACGATTAAGTAACCTACCATGACATGAATTTTATATGAACAGGTTTAAAATGCAAGCTCATCAACAAAAAAAGAGTACAAACGAATTTATACTCTTGATACTAATCTCCACAATCACAACTTGTAATAATCTCTCCGTATGGTGTTCGGATTCCTCCGAAGTATCGTTCTAAAAAGAAGTTAAGGTAGCGATAGATGTGAGGATATTTTTCGGGTTCCACCGACCGAACATCAATGTTCGGCCAAATGAAACGAGCGAACTCGTGGTTTTTTTCAGTGAGCGGATTGGCACTTACCACCCAGAATATTGGCGGGTCGTCAATCTCTTGAAGATACTGCACAGGAAAAGCGTGCAAGCCGTAAGCGAGGTTGTGCTGAAAGTTTTTGACTGCATACTGCATTTCTTCGGTGATTTCCAAAGAGACGTGCATTGCGCCGAGCGCGCATTCAAGTGCACCTCGATATAAACTTGTGAGAGCGCATTCAGTATAGCAATCGGTCGGCGGTTCCCACCCAAACCTGGCCATAGGCTTGGTTGATACAGTCTCTCGTGTAAGCGTTTGAAGTGTACGAGTGAAAGGCCACATGCCTTCCTGGATAACCAGACGATATTGCGTACCTTTCCATGTGAGCCGGGTTTTTAGACCCAAAGCTTGGAGTGCATTGCAAAAACATTCCACGCGCAGTTTCTCAATTGCTTCGGCAGATTTATCTTCTTTTGACAAAGAGCCCAAGAAAGTTTTCATTGGTGTTTCCCTTCAGAAAAGAGTTTGGTTCTCAAAGATCAACCCGACTTTTAGTATAGTAATTTATTAAAAAATTACAACCAAAAACGAGGGGTACCCCTCGTTTTTGGTTGCTTTTTGAACTTACCGTGCGTTGGCTTTAACCCAGTCGATGATTTTTAGAGTATCTTTTTGCCGATTAGGCGAACGAAGCAAGACGATAGCCATTACTTTCCCGTTTACCTTAAAGAGCGAGGCAAATGATTCTTTAGCTTCTGGCAAATACCCTGTTTTACCGCCGATAAAATCAGGACTTTGCGAAAAATTATTTACGTTTTTGAATTTGAGCAATCTGCCGGTTGGATCAGGGAGCCAAAAATCGTTATCTTTAGTAATCGCCAAGATTTCAGGATGGTTGTTATACACGTAGGTCAAAAGTTTAGCCAGATCCGCGGAGGTAGAATGGTTTTTAGGATTTAACCCATGGACATCGTAATAATACGTATTATTCATGCCCAAATCTCTGGCTTTTTGGTTCATGAGCTCTAAAAATTTTTGATTGCCTACCGTGTAGCTTATCGCCTGCGCCGCATCGTTGACTGATTGGGTTAAACTAGCCCTCAACAGATTTTTTATGCTAACTTGCAAGTTTAAAAAAAGTGACGGACTGTATCCCTGGGGCGAAAGCATATCATTAGTGAGGACAATAGTTTGATTAATGTCGGCGTTCTCAAGAGCAACTACCGCGTTCATTAACTTGGTAACTGAGGCTATGGGATATGTTTGACCTGCGTTTTTTTCTAACACAACTGAATTATTTAAAATATCCATCACTAAATACGATTCAGATAAGACCTGGGGCCGTGACTGTGGTTGTGGCTGCGTTTTCAGGGTGGCAATCAGCGCCCTCAGACGCTTAATTTCTTCTTGGAGAGCTTGAATCTGTTGCTGCTGAACAACCATCACCTGATCATCGGCATAGAGTGGCATTACCGAGCCAAACAAAAACACTAAGACAATAGGCACTATTAAAAATATTGCATGTTTCATGGCCTGTATTATACCAGATTATGTCAAACAGAAAAGCTCTTCAGTGAGGGGTGTGGGGCGTGGGAACCCCTGCTACTGTTCAGGTTGACATTACCCCTGAAATAAAACAAACTAGGGTGGTATACTATTAAAAAATTAATGAAAATTTAATGCGAAAATACTTTATTTTAGGGTTATTAGTGGTTATGAGCTTTCAGCTTCCCATTGGCCTCAAAGAGACCGCCTTACCATCAGCTGAAATTCCAGAAATTGAAAATATGCTTCTTACTGTCCAAGCTGTGCAAGCTGCCGAACATAGCGAACCATTAGTAGCGTCGTTCTTTGGCGCGGGAACCCCTGGATATGTCGCCGAATCCATTATAGAAAAGAAAGCGGAGTTCGTAAGCACACGCGAAGCCTATCCCGCGGCCTTGAAGGTAATTCAAAAACATGAGGGCACTATCCGCAAGAAAGCACAAAAATATGGGGTACCGGTTGATGTGGCTCTGGGTGTTGGACTCTTGGAAAACGGAGGGTCAGAAACCGCAAAATCAACGGCCGGCGCGCTAGGAATTTTTCAACTCATGCCCGGAACGGCTCGTAATCTGGGACTCACGGTAAACAAAAAAGTAGACCAGCGCAAAGACCCCACCAAAAACATTGATGCGGGGATGCGTTACCTCAGTTCTAATTACAAAATTTTTGGCGATTGGGGTCTTGCCACGTGGGCATATCACGCCGGCGAGGGAAACGTTGCCAAAGCTGTTCAATTATATTTTAAAGAAAAACATAACGTTAAACTAGCAGGATTAAAAGACCCCGCTCAAATGAAAAGACATATTAAGAAAAACGACACTACTATCCATAATATTCTTTCAAGCGCAAGCGTCAAAAAATTTACCAAAAAACTGAATGATGACTCCTCGGGGTATCCCTATAAAGTGCTTGCTACCGCAAAGTTATTCGAGAAGTCTAAGAAATATTAAAACGTAAGCTTATCAAACAAAAAAACCCTTCGGCTACGCTCAGGGTTTTTTGTTTTATATTAGTTCTCCGCCCTGGATGCCGTTAGAGCCTATTTAATAACTTTACAGTTTTTTTATTAAACCTACTCTTGAATGGCCTGATTGGTAAAAATTATCAAATTTTGTAAAAACTTCATAACCATATTTAATATAAAAAGTCTCTGCCTCGTACTCTGCTGTCCAAGTCCAGATATACTTTATTCCAAGTGATTTCACTTTATCTTCAAGTAATTCTAATAGTTTTTTACCATAACCATGTCCTCTATGTTCTTTTTCAATTAATAGATCGCTCAAATAAAAATAAGGCCCGTAATGATCATTATTTTTGTGAGCCAATCCACTTGAAGCACCCACAAACTTTCCATTTTCTGTTGCTACAAATCCGAAACGTTCTTGTTTCTCAGGAGGATTACCAAATTCTAATCCATGCTCATTGAAAGCAGCTTGCTCACGCTTATACTCCACATCTGACATATTTCTCAATTCATACATTATTGACATAATATATGTAAAAAACTTAACTGTTCCGGGGTTTGGATTCGAACCAAAATAGTGGGATTCAAAGTCCCAAGTCCTACCATTAGACGACCCCGGAATGTTTACTTTTTTGTACTTGCTTTTACTTCTTTCACCTTTACTGTTTTGGGAATTTTATTTCCCGGTGGCGGTGTATGAATGCGCGGATTTTTATAATATTTTTTAAGTAATCTGTATAATTGAAGTGACGTATTTGATTGTACCTCATGAAAAGACTCGTAAATTTTAATTAAGTTATACATACTTGTGGACCAGCCCAACGGATTATTATAGTCTTCATCGCTTCTATCAAAAAGTTCTTTGGCATGTTTTACGATATGTCTTTTAATCTTTAAATCGGTGGTTCTTCTCGCTATTAAATTAATCCATTTTTGGTAATATTTTTCGGTGACATTCATGGCCGAATTCTAACTCTCTTTGTGCGTAATGTCAATTATGGCTAATTCAAGGGGCAACTGAACTAAAGAGGCATATTTCATTTTGTTTTCTGCCTGGATACACAGTTCGAGCATCCGTTGAATATCTTTTTCAGAAAAAGTTACAACATAAGCTTTCATTCTTTCCACTTCTTCGGCCGAAAACCCCGATGACTCCGCGTTCAGCAAAGCCGGGCTTATTTTAAGCAATAGTAAGTGGCGAACGTAAAAAACAAGGGTTTTGGCAAATTCCTGCAAGTCAGTCCCCTCTTGCGCCATATGATTGATTGAAGCAAGTGCTGTTTTAACGTCTTTTTGGACCAGGGAGCTCATCAGTTTTTCAATTTGGCCTACTTCCACAATGCCCAGCAAATCTTTTATTTCCTGAACGGTAATCTTCTTGTCTTGGGCGGTAAAATTAATGCATTTGTCCAGCAGCGACTCAGCGTCGCGGAATGATCCGCGCGCATTAAAGGCAATTAAGGGTAAGACACCATCTTCGTACGCAATCCCCTCTTTTTTTAAAATAAACTCCAATTTTTTAATAATGAAGGGCAATGAGAGCTTTTTGAAATCAAATCGCTGGCAGCGCGAAACAATAGTGGCAATCATTTTATGAGCTTCGGTAGTCGCTAAAATAAATATAGCATGTGCGGGCGGCTCTTCGAGCGTTTTTAATAAGGCGTTTGCGGCCGATTTGCTCAACTGATGACACTCGTCAATAATAAAAATTTTGTACTTTGATTTTACGGGGGCAAATTGGATGCCCTCGATAAGGCTCCGTACCTCATCAACGCCGGTATGGGATGCGGCATCAATTTCTACTAAATCCAGTGAATTACCGGCCATAATTTCAAGACACGAATCGCATTTGTTGCATGGCTCTGACTTAACTGGCTTCTCATCCGCCTTCGCTTGCTGGCTCTGGCGAGACGAGCAATTAATGGCTTTGGCAAAGAGCCGGGCAATCGTTGTTTTCCCTGACCCCCTTGGCCCACATAATAAATAGGCATGGGCAATAGACCCCGCGGCTAACGAATTAGTCAGGGTTTTTGTGACATGTTCCTGCCCAATAATTTCAGAAAAACTCTGCGGCCGGTATTTGCGGTATAGCACAACATTATTTTCCATAATGAATTGATTATATTTTTAAATCTACATTTGAGCAAGAGCGGCTTGCAAAGCCGTTGTGATAAATTGGGATGTCGGAGATCCCAACGGTTTTATAACAGATATTGTGCGATCTCCGACACCGCACAATACACTTTTTAAAACTAATTTCAACAAGATTAATATATGACAAATTCAAAAGGTTTTGAATTTGTCATATATATAAACATATCAAAAAGAATATGCATTTTAGTACGATCGTACTAAAGTGACAACATGATTTTAATACAAAGAAAAACCACGCGATGTTTCCATCCGTGGCGCGGTCAGTGAAAGCACTGACACTCTTATACATCAAGAAGCTGAAAAACAGGAACCAGCAAAGACCGGCAGCGCAACTTATCTGGAGTACCTTCTTCGATGGTTAGCGACCACCGATTATCCTGCCTAAATTCTAGGCACACAATCTTGGCTCCACTGAAAACTTTCTGAGTTGACAGCGTGACACGAAGATAAGAGTACCCCGCAGCTCTGTCATAGGGTATCATTACGCCAGTAATCTGGCTAAACAGGTGGAATCCTATCTCAACCACATCTGAGGCGTAGTTTAGCAAAACTTTCGCCCCGATGATCTTCTTCATATCAACTGGCAATCCAGCTTCCCTCAAGAGCCTTTCCATCTTCTCATTGTTAATGTTCACAATACACCTCCTTTAAGGCTTGTGTGGGGATAAGAACACCATGTTTCAACCTGATTTAATTATATAATATTAAAAATATATTGTCAATGGTTTCAGGAACAACCCCCTATGATATGATGGAAACGATGATCAACAAAGAAATTGCTCATATTTTTGATGAAATGGCGCGGCTCCTGGAAATTAAGGGAGATTCTGCCTTTCGGATTAATGCCTATCGAAAATCGGCGCGGATTTTGAATAACTTGGTGCGTGATATTGCTGAAATTTACAAAGAAAAAGGCTTAAAGGGAATACGGGAAACCGGCATTGGTGAAAAGAATACTCAAAAGATTGAAGAATACATTAAAAAGGCTAAAATACGATCTTTTGAAGAGTTACAGGAAGAAACGGCTATTCGCCAGATTATCACTCATTTTTTCATGTCAAAAGGGCTGGGGTTGCAAGAATTGAAAGAAAATGCTAAAAAAAGGAAGATAATTTACTCTCGCTTCACGAAACCAGCAAAACAATTACTGGAATTAGCAGGGTCTATTGAAAAAGCAAAAGAAGCAATTGACCGCGTTGCCTCGTGGGCAAATTCCCGCAAATTAGATTACGCTATCGAAACCGTCTTTAAAAAATGGCTGGAGTTGGATCGCTTAAAACCAAAAGAAATCGTCAAAAAGCCGTTTTATAAAGGAGACCCTATGATTTGGTCGGAAGCCAAGCGCAAATGGTATGTTATTTCCAAAAGCGGCGAATGGCTCTTGTTCGCCGATAAAGAAAGTACTATTGAATGGAAAACAATAGAATGAAGTAACCCGTACTCAGAAACCCGTAATTCGTAAACAAAAATTACGCGTTACTGGTTACTCGTTACCAATTACTCGTTCACACACATGCTCACCCATACTGATTTAAAAAAAGGAACTCAATTTATTTACCAAGATCAACCGTGGGAAGTTTTAGATTACCTGCACGTAAAAATTGCCCAGCGCCGACCTGTTGTCCAAACAAAAATCCGTAATTTAATTAACGGCGCCGTACAGGAAAAAACATTTCAACAGGGTGATATTTTCCAAGAAGCCGACCTTACTAAGAAAAATATAAAGTTTTTGTATTCAAATAAGGGACAATATTGGTTTTGCGAAGAAAACGACCCTTCAAAACGATTTTTCTTTACCGAAGAAAAAGTTGGCTCACAGGCAAAATACTTCAAGCCTAATTCATTTGTTGAAGGAATTATTTTTGATGAAGAAATTATCAATGTTAAGTCCCCTATTAAAGTACAGCTTAAAGTAAAAGAAGCCCCGCCCGGCATTAAAGGAGACCGCGCCCAAGGAGGCACCAAAGAAGCGGTACTGGAGTCAGGAGCCACTATCCAAGTCCCCCTATTTATCGAAGAAGGAGATATCATTGAAATCAATACGGAACTGGGAGAATACGTAAAACGCGCAAGTGAGTAACCCGTAACCAGGAACCCGTAACCTGTAAAATATAAATCCGCCTTCTGGCGGATTTTTTGTTATATCACCTTTTTAAAAGCTTTTAAAAAGGTGATAGTATTATTAAGAGATTTTTACTTGCTCTGCCGCCTAAAATATTTGGGCGAGCCTCGCTTCGCGGGCGAAGCAGGAGCCTCACCTTTAGGCGAGAGTGAAGTCGAAGAGTAAAAAAAGAAGCCGATGAGATGTTCTCTGGGAAACATACCCAGTCTTCAGTTGAATGAAGAACATCTTAATCGGCTGTGAACCGGTTTGACCAAGCTTGTGGTAAGGGTTAAAAGGGTAAGAGCCGAACTCTTAAACCCTTCTTTACGTGCAAGCTTAGCCCTGCGAAAAAATACTGGAAAGGTTGATAACTTTCACTTGTTTCTTTTATGGAAGACTGGAGTCGCCCTGTACTTTTGCCCCGGGAAACTTTTTGATGTGTTCCTCAAGAGCTTTGGTGGTTTCCACATCGTCTTTCGGCTCAACACGGATGCGGATGATGCCAGGGTCGGCAAGATACAACACCTGTACGCCGGGTTTTTCCTGGCGATTTTCGGTGACCGTGTCACGACTTTGACGACCGATTATAAAACCACCAACAACACCAATTATTGTCATCACAATGGCAGTAATAAACAACCAATTCAAAGATTGGCGACATTTATTGAGCTGAATAAGTGTATCAGTGTTCATAACCAACCTCCGTCGTAAGAGAAAGAACTCGTAACCGAATTTATATTATCAATTTTTACCATAATGTCAACGCCTAACCAAAATCTGCTGAGTGGCGGATTTTTAGTGCAAAAAAAGCGCCCGCCATAGTTCAAACCAAGGGTCTAAAATTTCTATGGCGGGCTCGCAACTGACACGAGGCATGAATATTGAAAAAGTTGACAGGCAGGTCGCACTCGCGAAATGCGACCCTCGTGTTCCTGCTCGAAGCAGGTAGGTAGGTTTTTCCTTTAGGGCAATTATTTTAGGCCCGTGGGAAATAACCAAAGTCACCACACTAAGTTGGTAATAAGAATAGCATGACTTCAAGTCATTCCCCGGAGGGCTACGACGCTCTAATCGCGCCGGTACCTCCTTTATTTGGGACTGCCCTTTCGGACAGTTAAAACTCTAAGTCACGGCACTTTTAAGGAAGTGCACTCCCACCAACTCCCTGTCGGACTTGAATGAACAAATTGAGAAAATGGGGGTCGGCCTACGAAAACGGCTCGCAGGCCGACCCCAGTGGCCGGTGAAGCATTGATGCTATCGCTGCTTCCCGACGACAGAGTCGGATGGGCAACCTGCCCGATGGGACTCTGTGGCCCCTGTTTTTGTCTCCGGCGAGGACCAGGAGCAATAAATCCATTTGCCGGAAACCCCAGTCTATAACACTAGCTACAGGGTCGACTAGGAGACTCCTTGCCATTCCGCCCATTGCTTCAAATACCATCTTGCTCCGGAGTGTTCCGGAGGAAGGAGTTGTATTCGAGCAACCGTTACTGAACTGACACGAGTGAAAGGCGGAAGTTCCACTACTAGCTTACATGATAGCAAATTACTTAATTATTGTCAAGTGCTCTAACCAAAACACACTTAAATTTGAGTGTGTTTATCAAATCATTTCCTTTCCAGTTGCAGAACCCACAGGTTCCGCCGAAGGCGGACTGCAACTGGTTCTTAGACTTCCTCAAGCGAGATATTGTGCTCACAAAGTACGCTTTGCAGGCGAAAAAGCATGGTGTCGTGCCGTAGCACGACTTTTTCGCCGAGAACCGAGAACCCAAAATCTCGCAGGGATTTTGAGGTTCGGTACTTTGTGAGCACAATATTGAGTGACCCTACTCGACGGTAACGGATTTCGCCAAATTGCGCGGTTTGTCTACGTTAAGTCCCTTCAAATCAGCGATGTGGTACGCGAGTAATTGCAGTGGAACAACATTAACTAAGGGAGATAACTCATCAATTGATTCGGGCACCTTAATAATGTAGTTTGCCAACTCAAAAATTTTAGGGTCGTCTTTGTTAACTATGGCAATGATATTTCCGTGGCGAGCCTTGATTTCTTGCATGTTACTAAGAATTTTACTGTACGTTTCATCTTGGGGCGCCACAAACACGACAGGCATTTGTTCATCAACTAAGGCAATGGGGCCATGCTTCATTTCCGCCGCCGGGTACCCCTCAGCATGAATATACGAAATTTCTTTGAGTTTTAACGCTCCCTCTAGTGCTACCGGGAAATTGACGTTTCTTCCCAAATACAAAAAGTTTTTGACGTCTTTGAATTTCTCAGCCAGCCTGCGGATAGCATCTGACTGCGAAAGTGCTTCTTGTACCTTTTTTGATATCATCGCCAATTCATCCATCACCGCAAAAGCTCTAGAGGCCCGACCTCTAGAGAAATGGAGGGCAAGTAATAGGAGAGCGGTTACTTGGCAGGTAAAGGCTTTGGTGCTTGCCACACCTATTTCTGGCCCCGCATGTAAATAAATACCACTATCTACTTCCCGCGCAATGGTAGACCCGACAACATTAATAATGCCTAGCGTTTTTGCTTTTTTTCCTTTTGCCTCTTTTAAAGCTGCCAATGTGTCGGCTGTTTCACCCGACTGAGAAATTACCACTACTAAATCTGTTTCTTTAACGATTGGGTTACGGTAGCGAAATTCTGAAGCATAATCAACTTCCGTAGGAATACCCGTGATTTTTTCAATAATATATTTGCCAATAAGTCCTGAATAATAACTGGTTCCGCAGGCAGTAATAATAATCCGCTGAATATCTTGTGGCTTAAAATTAACACTCAGTTTTACCTGTCCATCTTTTAATCTGCCCCGCAATGTATTTTCAATAGCTTCGGGCTGCTCAAAAATTTCTTTGAGCATAAAATGTTTAAAGCCTTTCTTTTCTATTTGTTCAACATTCAACGCGATTTCATCAATTTTTTTATCAATAATATTGCCCTGAAGATTTTTTACCGCATAGCCTTCTGCCGTAACCGTGGCAATTTCTCCATCATCAAGATACACAACTTTTTTGGTATACGGCAAAATCGCTGAAGCGTCAGAAGCAAGAAATGTTTCCTGCTCCCCCACCCCAATAAGTAATGGCGATGATTGCTTTGCAGCAACAATAGTAGCGGTGCCCGCATCAATGATCAGCAATCCGTAAGTACCTTCGACCAGCGAAAGTGCTTTTACCACCGCCTGTTCTAAATCATTACTGTAAAATTTCTCTACCAGGTGAGCAATAATTTCTGAATCTGTTTGTGAAGCAAACAGGTGCCCTTCTTTCAAAAGCAATTCTTTTAATGCGGCATAATTCTCTATAATTCCGTTATGGACAATGGCAAGACGCTTTGTGCAATCTTGGTGTGGATGCGCGTTTAATTCGTTCGGCTCTCCATGAGTCGCCCAGCGTGTATGGGCAATTCCCGCTTTCCCCTGTATTTTTTTCTGCGTGAGGGCGCTCTCAAGATCTTGTACTTTTCCCTGTTTCTTAACCACGGCCAATGCCCCATTTTCTTGTACGCAAAGGCCAGCGGAATCATACCCGCGGTATTCAAGTTTTTTGAGTCCTTCAATCAAAAAAGGAGTTGCTTCCCGTTTGCCGATATAGCCAACTATTCCACACATAGCTTTTACTTCGTAAAAGAAACTCTAAATACTAAACTCTAAATTCTAAACGTGGTTTTGGATTTGGATATTTGGATTTTAGGTTTATTTAGGATTTAGGGTTTCGGGTTTATGGTTTAGGATTTTCATAGTCGTATATATGTTGGTTTTGCGTCTTGGTACGTTTCTAAAACAATCTTTCTGACTTCATCGACGTTTTTTGGATAAAATCGTTGGATATGAGGCAAATTTTTAAGTAAATCCTCTTCGTTTTCTGTCCCCAGTAAATTGTGAGACATGCCCTGGAATCTATAATGGATGTTTCCCACTGCACCAATAAGTTTTACATTCAGGTTGGCATAACATACATCGTTGCGCAGCTGCTCGTAGTTTCGCATAATCACAAACGGCACCATGGAATAGACATACGGTTTCCAGCCGCTTTGAGCCAGCCCCGCTGCCATGCCCATAAATGACTGCTCCATAACCCCCGTATTAATATACTGATTGGGATATTTTTTCTGGAACTCTGCCATATAAGAAAAACCCACATCCCCTACCACTAAAATAATCCGGTCGTCTTTTTTGACCAGTTCTTCCAAAGTTTCCATAAAAACTCCTCTCGCGTTTCGAGCTACTTTTTCTTTAGCAACCTCATTAGGCAAGCCACTGACAAATCCCGGAATTGATGTTTGTTTATCGTCCATGTGTTACGAATTTAATTCCGCTAATGCTTTTTGATAATTTTCTTGATCTATTGTTTTATAATGCCATTCTAATTTCCCTTCAAAAAATGAAACTCCACATCCTTTGATTGTTTTTGCAATAATCATCAGTGGTTTTTGACTTTTTCCCGAACCATCTAAAGCGTTATTAATCTGTTCGTAATTATGACCATCAATTTCTTTGACTTCCCAATTAAAGGCTCTCCACTTATCAGCCAACGGCTCCATATCCAGCACTTCTTTCTTTGTTCCCATGGCCTGAAACCCATTATGGTCTACGATGACCGTTAAATTACCTAACTTTTGATGAGCGGCTAACAATGCACATTCCCATGTCGTACCACAATCTAATTCCCCATCAGACATGAGCACATACGTTTTCCATGACTCCTGGCCGCGTTTTGCTGCCAGAGCCATTCCTACTGCTATTGGCAAGCCGTGCCCCATCGCTCCGCCCGCTACCTCTACTCCGCGGACCTCGGGCTCAGACAAGCCAATATACTTTGACCCCTCTTTACCAAACAGTTCTAAATCTTCTTTGGGAATAATCCCCTTTTCTGACAAAAAATAATACAGTGCCGCGGCCACCCATCCTTTTGACAAAGCAAACCGGTCTCGATCAGGCTTTAAATCTTTATCTAAATTCAATTTTGAAAATAAAACAGCCATTATATCGATCGCTGAAAAATTTGAGCCCACATGTGAAGTTTGCCCTTTGTGAATCATTTCTAAAACCTTCTTTCGAGCATTTGTGGCAATTATTTTGTAATCCTCAATAATCATAGTTTGTATTGATATACGTTTGCTTCCTTTTTATTAAATCCGAGTGCTTGATAAAGTTTATTGGCTGCAACACGGTCAGTCTCACTTTTTAATTCAAGACGAAATAGTTTGAGTTTCTGAGCTTCCGCGATAATTTCTTTCATGAGCCGTTTGCCGAGCCCCTGACCTCGATATTTTTCATCAACAACGACATCTTCAACATATCCTTTGTAACCGGTAACTTGATGAAGTGCTACGAGCGTAGCAGTGCCAATAATGCGTTTGTCTTCAAAAAGACCGAGGAGAAAAATGTTTTTATCTTTTAGTGCTGTTTTAAAATCATCTTCTTTCATCTGGTATCCGCGTGACGAAAGTTGAAGTAAGAGCTTATTAATATCCTTGAGATCTTCTGGCGAAAAATGTTCTATTCTTTTGATTGTCATATTACAAAGATATCAGATTAATATTTGGTTGTAAATAAAAAAAGAGCCGATGATTTCAAGAAACACCGACCTTTGAATTTTGCTTTAATTCACCATGTTATTAACTTCACATGGTTTCACTGGCTTTATTGATGGACCACAGTTGGGAGGAATAATCCAAGAACCCGTTTCCATAATGTTATGTTCTGGCCCTTGTTTATAGGTAATCTTGGGAATTCCCGCCGTCTTATCAAGGTCTATGCTTAAAGGGTCTATTTCAGTAGTAACAAGGAGTCCTTGGTGCATCCTATATCTTATTCTGATGATTTTTTTACCGTACGGCATTTCCATGACAAGTGGTTGGATACTCGTTACATTCGAATCAATTATCTGAACAGGATTTTTGTCATTATCGTCCTTGGGGCAATTCGTTAGTATCCATATATTCGTAAATGGATCCAAGAAAGCTTCCCAAGCCAGATAAATACTAAACAGATTTTCATGAAAGACAACTCGTTGGATTAAAGCTCTCTGATATTGCATATAAGCGACGTGCTCCATTTCATCGATCCACCCAATCTGTAACAATTGGTGACCTTTTTCAGAATTAATCATGTCGGCCAATTCTTGCCAATTCATGCTTAGCCCTTCCTTGTTAATGAGCGAGGATTGAAACTTCTTTAATGCTACATTAAAAGTAATACTTGTCAATTAATTTGTCCATTGACAAGTGAGAATAAAAAATTTATATATAAGAGAGTCGGCTGGCGTGGTTTTTCCCAACGAAAACTTCTTTTCGCTAAGGAGGATGAAATGAAAAGGGAATCAAATCCAGGCATTGAAAAAGCACTGAAGCAGAACGAAATCATGTTGGAATCTAATGGTTGCACCCTGCTTCAAGCAAGAGCAATACCGCGTCTTACTTGCTATTTGGATATGGAAATCAAGAAGATGAAAAAAAATCCTTCCGATGCCGAGTTGTTTTTGCACTTTAAAAAAGCTGTTTCACTGACGCTTGACGAAGTTGGCGAACAGGCTCTAGCTGAACAAGTACAGACTTTCACTACATCTGAGCAACTTGCCGTGGTGTTAAGAAATGCCTTTGATATGCATCAGCTCAGTACCGCACTTAACAGTTTACGCCGTTTGTGCAGTAAGTTTGGCACTTAGTTGCCAAGTTCGGCACAATTTCACCAGCAAAACCACGCGCGCTATCGTCACGAGTGGTTTTTTATTTTTCTTCTGCTTCTCCTGTTTGAGCGGAAGCGCCAACAAATGAGCGTTTCATAATATCTGTTTCCACTACCGCCTTCGCTTTGCCGTATTTTAATTTGGCAATTTTTTTAAGTGGGTCAATAATTTGTGGTCTGCCTTGCGTTGGCGGATAAATTTCCATCTTAAAAGGTGTTGAAACTTTGTTGTTAAGCATCATTTTCATGATGATATTAAAGTTATCTAAGTTCACGAGGTCAAATCGTGAAAACCCCGGTTCAAATTGTTTCTCTAAATACTCGGCATCCTCCGCCCCAATCCGGAATGCCCCAATCGTCCCCACATTTCCCAAAACCGCATTTTTAATTTGATCAGTGAGCTGGGGAATATATTGATGAGCAATCGTCAAATTAAGCCGGTATTTGCGCGCCTCCGACAAAATGGTGGCAATGGAATCGGTCGTAAAATTCTGAAACTCGTCAACGTACAAATAAAAGTCTTGCCGTTGTTCTTGCGGCATTCCTGCCCGCTTCATGGCCGCCATTTGCATTTTAGAAACCAAAATCAAGCCCAACAACGAACTATTCACCTCGCCCGTCTGCCCCTTGGACAAATTAGCTAAAAATATTTTCTTGCCGTCCATAATTTCTGACAAATCAAAACCTGAATGCGATTGGCCAATAATATTGCGCATCATTTCGTTTTCAATAAAGCGCCCTACTTTTGAAACAACGTACCCCAACATGTCTGAGCGCGTACTGCCGGTCGTCTGCGCCCATTCTTTAACCCAGAAATTTTTTACCACCGGGTCTGAAACTTTCGCCAATCTTTCTTGCAAAAACTGAGGATCAGTAAACATTTTGGGAATTTCAACCAGAGTGCCGGGATTATCTTTGTCGGCCATCAAGGCCAACATGGCATTTCTCATGTAGTGCTCAAACATTGGACCAATAATTTCAGGGGGGAAGAGCTTGTAAAAAATGGCGATCATTTCTTGAACGGCGAAATCTTTTTGCTCAGGAGTATCGTACTCTAACATATTAAGTCCCATGGGCCGGGACAAATCAAACGGCTCAAATAAAACCACGTCTTCAACCCGGCTTTTGGGAATATTGGCAAGCGTTTCTTCAACGAGCTCGCCGTGAGGATCAATAATCGCCACTCCTTCGCCGTTTTCAATATCTTGGCGAATCATTTCTCGCAGCAAAGTGGATTTTCCCGTGCCCGTCTGCCCTATGATGTACATGTGCCTGCGGCGATCATCCTTTTTTGCAAAGTAGATTTTCTTTTCTTCCCCGCGGAATAATACGCGCCCTAACAAGTTAATACCTTTTTCAGGAAGGTCAGCGGGAGGCGGCGTTGCTTGAGACTGTGCTTGCTTAAGATAGGGGGTTTCGGTTAAGTGTGTCGGAAAATGATAAATACTGGCTAATTCTTCTGTATTTAAAACAACAACATTATTTGCATTAAAGAGACGGAAACTAAAATCATAGAGAAATTTTTTCAACCACCCTCCTTTTACCGCAAAAGCCTGGAAACTATTGAGTGAAGAGACCGAAAACTGGCTAAAAGCCGCGGTAAGATGGTTCAAAATATCTTCTGCGCGCTCTTGTGTTGGAGCTGCAGCCACCAAGCGAATATTTGTTTCAAACGGCTGCTTTTGAATCTTGCTCTGTATGGCATCGTACCCCGTCTGATCAATTCCCAATTCTTTTTTCTCAGGGTCTTTTGGCTCTTTCTTTTTGGTATCGGCGATTGTTTCGTTTAAAACTTTTATTGCCGTACTTTGCATTGCCTGCCAGGCGGCTACGCGCGAAGGTTTACCTTCTCGTATTTTTTCTAATGCTTTCTCTCCGCGCTTGCGCAAATTAAACTTCCGCAAGGGCTTGATAATAATCTGAATGGCCGCGCCCTCATCTGCTGAAATTTTGCTTAACGTATTGGTAAGAGCGCTCAAGGGGTCTTTTTCTAGGGTCTGATACGTACTAATGGGAAAAAGCATATTTTCTTTCAGCCGGATATAAGCGCCCGCCGTGTATCCCTGAGGTGCAAAAACCGTATAATCTTGAGGGATTTTTTCTATGATTGCCCGCGGATACACTCCCTGAACATATTTTTCAAAAACGGTTTCTAAGTATCGCGGCACCGCCACATAAAAAGAAATATCAGATCCGCCAGTTTGCGAGGCAATTTCCAAGGCCACCGACGGCTCTGGTAAAAACAGGGCAGGTTTTTTGACATTCAAAAAGTTAGCCAAGACCTGCTCCATATGAGAGATTATGGACTTTTCGTCGGTTGGAGATTCGCCCTCTTTCTTTACCTCAAATCTGGGCATTAAAACCAAAAATAAGACTGAGTCCAATCCCCCGCGCAGTGAGGTTTTTTGAGTTTTTTCGTACGAAAAGACAATGAAAAAAGCAAGAACTAAAACAACAAAAATTGAAAATAAACCAAAGAGAATGAAAGGCACAAATTATATTTTAAAATTTTTAAACAAGCCTTCTTGGGCAAGTTTGTCATGGAGCATGTCTAACAGGTATGGGCTGTCCATTTTTTTGGCAACATGAACCGCATACGCCACCCCCTTCTTCTTGGCAATATCAAGCAACTGCTGGATTTTTTCTTGCTCGCCAAGTGACTGCATCTGGCTTGCCTGTTTTGTGGCCTGAAGCTTAAGAGAGTCATCAAGCTCCTGGGCTTCCACTGTTTCACGAAGATTTTTGAGTTCTTCGGGGCTTTGTCGCGGTTCTGCTTGCGCTTCCGGTTTTTCAGGAAGCGCTTCAATCACCTCGTTTGCGGAGGTCTCCCTTGGCTCGCCGAAGCCTTTGGCGGAGGCGGCTGGTCTTTTTTCTTGCGGAGTCTCTGTTTCTTCTATGAGAGGATTTTTATTATTTTTCATGGTAATTTTAAATTAAGAAACGAGCTTTGAGCCTTGCCACCGGTAACTTTCACCTCGATCTTCATGTCTCGAGAAATTTTTGAAACTTCGTAATATTTGATGCACGGTAAAGGATCAAATTCGGGTTTAAGAAGCGCACCGCACAAATCAGGCCGCGGCAGAATAGAATACAACTTATCGTTAATAGAAGCAAAATTCCGCCCTTCAGAATCAACAATATTACCAATGTCCCAACTGCGATCAGAAATATTATTTTTCCCTTTATTCTGAGCCCCAATCACTATTTTAATAAAGCGCTCAGTAGTAGTGTAATCACTTTCAAATTGTGTTTTACTCGGAATAACTCTTCCCAAGTCAGTCGAGGACTCTAATACAAACCGAACATTTCCTATGGTAGCTTCATAAACAGGCTTTGGTTTCTCGGGGACTTGTTGAGTCTTTGTTTGTTGAGTAGTTTGAGATTTCTTGCCAAACAACATGATTCCCCCATAAATAAGGATGATGAGCAAAAAGACTACAGCCGCGACAATAATGATGACTTTTGAGGCCTGTCCACTTGATAGTTTAAATTTCATATTACTCTATTGTACTATATTTTCTTAGTAAAGCTATTCACACCCTCAAACCATTTTCCGAATGGACAGTCTATACTATGAGCAGGCGGTGTATCTTCCCGCAATACCTGCACCGCGTCACGAAAAATCTCATAAATATCAGAGGGATTTGTATCAATTTCGTGGATTTCTTTACGGAAGGGCAGGCGGTCAATAAATCCCTTATCTTTATCAACGATATAAAAGGCCAGGTACCCTTTCCGCACCGTTTTATAATTATTTTTTTCCAGTAAAAAAGTGTACGCATCCAGTTGTAGCTGAAACCGATCATATACATGAGCTACTTTACTTCCCGTTGATTTGTAATCCAACGCTGCCAATTTTCCATCAGCGAACTCCAAAATATCATCCACTGCCCCAAAGAGCGTTGCCTGCAATTCCTTATCAAAAAACCTGACTCCCTGGAAATTATCCCGCCATTGATTCAATAGTGACTGATTGCCAAATAATCGCGCTGGTATTTTATTTTCAAATAATAAAGGGTGTGTTTCTCCCCTGCTCCGATAACTGTCGAATTCCTCTTTTAAAAGCACATCAACGGCCGCGTTGAGGGCATATGGATACGGTGGTGGCCTCCGCACACCCATTTTTTTGTCTAACCAAAAGCAGTAAGGACATTCCAGGTATAAATTAAGAGAACTTGGTGATAAATTTATTGCTCTCTGCATTAATCGATTTTAGCAGAATTAGAAGCAATAAAAAAGCACCGTTACCAGTGCTCATGAATCATTCTTATCTTGGTTGGCAAGATCTATCTTACCCACTCGATAGTTCCATAAATCAGTGACTGCTTGATACCAAAAATACAGGTCAATAAGAATGACAGAAAACAACATTGTCATGGGGAACCATGTATAGTCTTGAGTGCTATAGACACAACATCCAATAAGACTAGCTATTACCAAGAAGACAGCGGCTGCCAGGAGGTTTAGTTTTCCCAAACTCCGTAACTGAAGAATATCTTCTCTCGTAAATGTTTCTTTTGGCTGAGCTTCTGTTTTCTCTGACTTACGTTTTCTGCGATGATAACTAATCCATGTTTGAGAGAAAGAAAGCGCACTTGCAATACTAAAGAGAGAAATTTCCACAACAAAGATTAAATCAACTTCTGTATTCTTAGTTACAAGAAAGGCTACCAAAAGAACCACTAAGGTGAGAAAGCAGATACCGATCATCAGCCACTGAAGAGGATGCATGACAGACCTCCTTGAAAAAAATGGGCTGTGTTCAAGGTATCAAATTTTTTATTAAAAATCAAAGGCCAATCATTACATATCTCCATTTTCCAAATTGGTCTTTGTAGAACTCGTATTTTTTGTAGCCCAATCTTTTGATTAACTTTTCTATTGCCAGTTTCTGCGGTGGATCAAATTCCATGTAGATTTCTCCATTCGAGCTCAGGAAATTTTTGGCGGAGGCCAAAAATTTCCTTATATACACCATGCCATCACCTCCCCCAAATAACGCTTCATGCGGCTCGTATTTTAAAACTGCTTTTTGTACTTTACTTTTACGTGCTGTCGGAATATACGGCGGATTAGCAAAAATGTAGTTGTATTTCCCTTTCACATTCTCAAAAACATCTGATAGAACAAATTGCAAACGTTCATTATTTGTTCTATTTTTAAAATTTATTTTCGTATTTATTTTTATTTGTTCTATTGCGTTTTTTTCTGAGTCAACAAAGGTTACGTGAGCATTCGGCACGTGTTTCAATGCCGCAATACCAATACACCCTGACCCCGCAAACATATCCAAAATCCGCAGATTTTGTCCTGAGCGAGCGGAGCGAGTCGAAGGATTACCTATCTCGTTAATCACCTCCTCCACCCAAAATTCTGTTTCAACGCGCGGTATCAAGGGCTTTTTTGATAAATCAATTTTACAGCCTAAAAATTCCACAAACCCGATAATATAATCAACCGGCTCCCCTTTTTTAAGCCGTGCAATATCCTTCCGAGCTGCCGCTGTCATTTTCCCATGATATTTCTCCTCAACTATCCAATTTACCCGGTTAAATAGTTCTTCTTTTGACAGAATTACCGCTTTGCGGTATTTAACCGGGCGAGTTTTATGTTCAATTTCTTTTTTCATACTTTTTCTATCCTATCACTTTCTATATAATAAAAAAGCACGAGTCGGCAACTCGTGCTGGTTGATTTAAAGAATGAGTGCGCTGAGCGATTCTCCGTCATGGGTGCGGCGTATTGCTTCAGCAAGAAGCGGGGCAACGGAGAGTACCATCAATTTCAGGCGCTTGGTTTTGAGCTTGTTTTGAGGATGATAGATAGTATCGGTGACGATAAGCTCTTTAATGCAAGATGCATCAAGGCGCGCCACCGCATCTTTTGAAAAGATCGCGTGGGTAGCAAATGCGTATACATTCTTGGCACCGGCATTCTTGGCTGCTTTTGCATCTGCAATAAGTGTTCCGCCACTATCAACCATATCATCCACTAAAAGTACATTTTTACCGCGCACATCTCCGATGATTTTGATACTATCCTTATCTACGGCTCCATCCTTAGAACGGATTTTTGAAAACATCACAAAATCTGACTGATCCAGTCGTGAGACATACGCACTTGCTCGTGGCCCACCACCTCGATCGGGCGAGGCAACTACGAATGGATGCTTTAACAGCTCCTTAAGATACGGCACACTCATGGCAGACGCAAAAAGATGATCTACCACCATGGGCTCAAAATACCCGGCCGTAGATTCATTGTGAAGATCAAGAAGGATTGCCCGGTCCGCTGCTGACCCAACGAGCATTTTGATCATAAAGAGCGCGCTAATCGGTACTCGCGGCCGATCTTTTCTATCTTGCCGATTATAGCCAAGATAAGACGGAACCAAGGTCACTCGGCCCGCAGATGAACCGTGCGCGGCCTTTGCAAGAAACGCCATTTCAAGAAAATTCTCGGCTGGCGGGTTTGTTGGATTTATCACAAAGACATCTGCATCGCGTACATCTTCCAAAATCTGAACTTTCACTTCGCCATCATTAAAACGACCCACCGTAGCTCTTGTACGCTTGATACTCAAATAAGTACATATTTGATCAGCCAGTTTCGCTCCGGCAGTTCCGGAAAGAATTTTTATGCCATTGAGCATGTTCTTCTCCCTTAAAAAAAGTACGATGTCAATGAACAGCGCCGCACCGTAAGTTAATCATTTCTTCATAACCATGTCAATATTTTAAAAATAAATAAAAAAGACCCAAGTTTATTGGATCTTATGTCCCTATACCAGCTGGATCTTTTACCAATTTCACATTTGCCGCAAGAATAAGAGGTTGGCCATCGCCCCTATCATACACTTTGGCAAGCGGGTCTCCGCAAGAAGGACAATACCAGTACACACTTTGATCATACCCGCCACCTGGTCTTGGGAAAGAATATCCATCCATTTTTCTAAGGTCTCTTACCAACGAAACCGTACTACATGAAACTCCATCACAGTCAACATAGATACACATAATCATGTCATCGGGCATGCAGGGAATTTCTTTTTCTGTATCATTCATTGTAACACCTTCCTTTCTTGTTTTGTTATCAAGGAACAAAATCAAAAAAAATCCGCGCTATGCGGATTTTTTAATTTCCAATTTTCAAAATTTCAACTTCAGTAAATTGCTGTCGATGACCGATTTTGCGCTTATAACGTTTCTTGGGTTTGTATTTAAAAATAATCAGCTTATCCCCTTTCACCTGCTTTACAACCTTCCCGGTAACTTTTGCATCTTTGACCAGTGGTGACCCAACTTCCAATTTCTTGCTTTTTTCCAAAAGCAAAACCTCAGAGAAGCTTACTTCTTTTCCTTCTTCTACATCCAATTTTTCTACTTTTATTTTGTCGCCGGGCTGAACAAGGTATTGTTTTCCCCCGGTCTTGATTACAGCTAACATAGTAACAATATTAGCAGAAATGCCTTTATTCGTCAACATTGGGTGCTTCAATGCTTCCTATTTCTATTTGCGGTTCTCTATCAATCATTTTAACCACATCTTTATCAATTTTCTCAAATTCCTTACCTGCTTTATTATAACTACTTACCGCACTACTCAAGTTCCCCCCTAATTTTTTCATATAGTCCTCATAGCTTAACAAATGCCTTGAAAGCATTTCCACGCGCTTTTTTATTTCCTTAGCGGACTCCTCAATCTGCAAGGATTTTAACCCCTGTAATACCGTTTGCAAGTAGGCCAAAAACGATGTGGGCGAAACAATTACCACATGCTTTTGCTTGAAGGCATATTCAATTAAATCTTGAGTATTTACCTTCACCGCCCCCACTTGATTAATGAGCAGGTCGTAATAAATGGCTTCGTGAGGAATAAACATAAAGGCAAATTCCATCGTCCCCTCAGAGGGTTTAATATACTTTGAGGTTTCGTCAATTCTCATTTTCAAATCTGCCTTGAATGCCCTCTCCAGCTTTTCTTTTTCAATGGGATTTTTTTCTTCAATAATTCTGTTGTAATTTTCTAGGCTAAACTTTGAATCAACCGGAATGACCCGGTCTTTTACAAACACTACCGCATCAACAATAGTTCCATCTTTAAAAGGATACTGCATTTGGTAGGACCCGGGCGGCAACACATTTTTCAGTACTGTTTCCAAATAATATTCACCCAGAATTCCCCGCTGTTTTGGGTTTTTTAAAATATCTTGCAGGCTTTTGAGTTGATCAGCAAAACTGACTACCTGTCTATTTGTTTCGTCGAGCTTTGCCAAGCGTTCTCTGACGTCGCCAATGATTTTAGTGGATTCGGTAAACTGAAACTGAGCGTTCTTGTTTGATTCAGAGAGTTTAGTGTCAACCGCTTGAGCAATCTGGTTAACCTGCTGCTGAAGCATCAAAAATACACTGTCATCTTTTTTAACTTCAGGTTTTTTACGCAGCAGTAAAAAAATAATGATGCCCAGCCCCAAGATAGTAATAATATATGCGATAGTTGCTATATCCATTGAGCTGATACTAACACAACTTTTTACAAAAGAAAAAGAGTGAAAAATCACTCTCTGTGTTAACTCAATGATAAGGTGCCCTTCCGATTATTGGCGTCGTAAAGAAGAGAAACATGCTTTAATCCTTCTTCTGCCTTCACAAATCCATATAACTGCCAAAGACCTTCTATCACATTTATAGTAAAATCTTCCTCGCGACAGTACGGTGCCAAAAGTGCTACCGCACCATAGATCAATATCTCTACCGGTTGCACAAGATAACAAACGTGGTTTTTTCTCCCATCGAATTGAGATGCTGACCCAATCGAAAGAGAAAACATAAGCCCTCTTCCTATTTTCACTGGTTTTACTTTTTTTCTTTTCTTTTGAGGCTTTGGAGTTTCATCCCAATCGCTAAGATTAGGCGTTACATATCTTTTCGCATATAATTCTACCGATCGTAAAATCCTACTGAATGGAGGACCGTGGCACGCAAAGTATGTCCTCTTTTCAGCCATAGCAAGATTCTCCTTATTGTAAAGAACAAGTGTCATCACAATGACACTTGCATAGTAAACGAAAACGAAGAGAAAGAAAAGCCAATTTCGGCCTATTGAGTAAATTGAAAACGTTTTCAATTTACTCAATAGGCGTTTGCGTAAGAGAAAACCAAGAACTAATTATTTGAGAAATACTTCTACGAGCAGGAATGCAATGTAAATAAAGAGTAAAAATAACCCTTCCTTTTTGCTGACCCGCTTGTTGGTAATAATAAATAACAGAGAAAAAGCGGCGGCGATAATCAAAAATGTTCGGGCGGCAAGGAAAAGGTTCAAATCATGTATTTGAAATGGATAAATTAAACCAATAAGCCCCAATACCAAGGTAGCACACACAATCACCGATCCCATTAAATCCCCGAGCACCAAATAATTTTCCTCTTTGCGGGCTGAAATAATAGAAAAATATATTTCCGGGAACGCGTTCCCTAGCCCCACAATCAAAATACCAACCAAGGACAATGAAATACCTAATTTTGTTGAAAAGAACTGGGCCGATTGAATAACCGCTTGAGAAGCAGCTAACAACAAAATAAGGAGAATAGCTACTTTAATAATACTAAAGACAAAGCCTCTAAAGTTAGCAATTTGACTGTGTTTTGCGTTGGTGTACACCTTTTTAAAATGACTTTGCTCAGAAAATAGCCACCATGTATAAAACAGAAAGGCAGAAATCAAAATAACCCCGTCCATGCGTTCAAGTTTTCCATCCCAAATCAGTAAAAGAGGCAACACCGCAATTGCCGCCGTAAAGACCGCTGATTTTTGTACCATTTTATTATCAGCAGAAAACCCTTTCTTGGTGAAGAATACTGCCACGCCCAACGCCAGTGTTAAATCAACCAAGTTGCCACCAATAATATCGCCCAACGCGACCTCGGGTATGCCATGAAACACTGCGTTCATATCAACAAACAAGTTCGGCAGGGAAACGGCAAAGGCCATGATGAAGAAGGCAATGACAAATTCTCGCCATTTCAAGTAGCGGCCAATTTGAATGAGTGAATTAATGAGCCGTGAGCTCAGCCATGAAAGGATAAAACAGGAGAGAATAAAAATAGATACGGTAAAATACCAGGCCATGTTAGGGTGAAAAATAAGCTATTGAATATATCATCCCCAAAAGAAATACGAGCATTAAGGGGTACGTGATGATTTTTTTGCCGCCGATTTTTTGGTAAATGAGAAGGATTAAGATGCCGTCGATGCCCAGCAGGACTCCGCCCACAAATGAAATCAATGGGATAAACGAGGTGAACCCAAGCAAAAAAAGTAACAATGGAGCAAGGCAGACAAAAATCCATGACAGGGTCTCCCCTATTTTTAAGTCATACATAAAAACTTTTTTAAGAAAAAGCCCTTGGGCAATAAATGCGGTAAACGTCGTGACTACCCCAATTAATAAAATTGCTGACGTAAGTCCACCACCCAAAACATCTCGAACACCAACCAAGGCTGACTCAGTAGTGTGATTGCCAGTAATTGAAACAACTAAGAAAATAAAAAATAGATAAATAAGGGCCGGAATTACCGTTGAAGCAACAATAACGTATTTTAATAATTTCTTTTTTCCCTTGAGCATTTCTTCGGCTTCGGGGATAAGAGCCGTCCCCCACAAAGAAAAAAGAATTGCACCATACGGCAAAAATAAATTTTTGATGTCGAGTTGCAAGTTTCCTGGAGAAAAATTACTCAAATCTATAAAAGGGAGTCCTTTAAGCAATACAATGCCCAAAGAAACAAGCAGCAAAACAATGGCCCAGAATTCGAGGCGTACAATTGCCCGCGCGCCAAAGTAAATAACAATGCTTAAAATGGCAAAATATAATAAAACATACGAAAGGAGACTACCACCAATCATGGGAGAAAATACTTCGTGCAAGAATTCAGAGCCGACAATAAGATACGCCAAGAGCACCCCAAAAGAGCCCATAATCGTAGGGATCAAATAAGCTCTTTTAGCCCATGAACCAAAGTAAAACCCCACAAACCCCGGCCAGCGCTTAAAATCAGGCGTTTTAAGGGCAATAGTACCAAAAATAACGTGGATAAAAGTGACCAGCGCGGCGAGTATCACCATATAAAAAAGCATTGGCCAGAGACCAACTTTTGTCGTGATATACGGAAGCGACAAAAACCCAACGCCAATAATGCTGCCTGAGATCGTGGCCACGGGATAGACGTAGTTTCTCAAGAAATCACTCATTGAGATATTATACCATACCTATTTAGACAAAACTGTGGATATGTGATACAATTGCGAAAATATTGGTCTCATCGTCTAGCCTGGTCCAGGACGCATGGTTCTCATCCATGTAACAGGGGTTCGAATCCCCTTGAGACCGCCGAGTTTCTAAGCACTTTCACAGAGGAGGAATTCCATGAACGTTTTTGAACTTCTCCGTAAGCGTATTGAAGAACGGTTTCCCGGCGTACAAGCTGACTGGGATGATGCGCCCGTTGCCTACGGATTCCTAGATATCAAGATGAACGGCAAAAAGGCTTGCGTGGAGTGGCGTCCCGGTCAAGGTTTTGGCATTTCAGATCTTTCTATACCCGATTCTCATGTGTTTGGCGAAGGCCCTGATCAAGTGCACGAAGATCTTGAATCTGCCTTCTTGGCAATTTCAAATATACTCAGTCCATAAAACTCTCCCCCAACAAACAAAAACCCTCTGCAGAATTTTGCACAGGGTCTTTTTTTGTAAAATAAAAAAGCGGACACGGTTATGTTCGCTTCGAAATTACGAGTTCAATCTTACTTTTCAACAGATTCAGACAAAGGAAGAAAAACCATTTGCCCTTCCTGATTTTCGGTAACTACTCCCCTTTTTGGAATTGGTGCATTAAAATAAAGTGCATATATCGTGCCATCATCCTTTCTCAAAATCGCGTAGAAGTAATCATCTTGTTTACGTCGATCGTATTGCTTCCGTTGATCCCTGGATACTTTCACGCAATCTGTCAAAAGAGTATATGTATCCCCTACAACTAATTTGCTCTCTGGAGTTACTGGATGTCCATAGCCCCACATCAAACCTGCTAATAGAAAGGTGCCCGTAGAAAAACAAAGCAAGATTATACCAAGCGCCGCTGTCTTATTTCTTTCCTTTTCAGATTTCGAATAGAAACTTAATACAGAAAGAAATACTCCGCAAGTAAAGCCAATTAATGGAAACCAAATCATGTGTTTCTCCTTTTTTCAAGGGACTACCGAACCTACTACTCAAAGAAATACGCTTTCTTTGAATGGCTCTCATTATATATGTTATACTAATTTTGTCAATGTTTCAACTTTAATCATAAAAAAATTGTGTGGTGTCGGAGACCGCACAATTTTCTTTTTTTTACGGGTTACTGGTTACAGGCTACGAGTTACCCGATCAGTAATCAGGTGGGATTTGCCAATAATCAATGATGTATTTGGCGAGTTTACCAAATATGGGGGCCGCGGAGACCGCAGACGCAGATACAGCGGGGTTATCCAGTTTTACCAGTATTAAAAATTGGGGTTTGAGGGACGGCCCAAAGCCAACAAAGCTCTGAATCGTTTTATCTTCGTAATATCCCTTACCATTTTTCAGAGGAACTTGAGCGGTGCCTGTTTTACCCGCTAAGTAATATCCGTGAACCTTAGCGCTTTTACCAAATCCCCGCTCCACGACGTTCGTGAGCATCGTGGTAACTTCTGACGCCGTTTTTTCAGAAATAATAGGGTCTGAAATTTTGGGCTTAGTTACTAGTTTTTCTTGCCCACGGACTACTCTATCAACAATGTATGGGGTCACTATCCGCCCGCCGTTGGCAAAAATAGCAAAAGCGCGGGCTAATTGTAGCGGTGTCATTTCAATACCCTGTCCAAAAGAAGCCGTCGCAAATCCAAAATCGGAACCTTTGCGCAGAATTTCATTCCGTGAGTACACTTCTCCTTGCACATCAATAGTAGTTTTGTCCAAAAATCCGAGCTTATCAAGATACTCCATAAAGATTTGATGGGGAATAAACTGAGAAAGAAAAACAGCGCCGGTGTTGAGGGACTTTTCTAAAATTCCTGACAACGTTTGCGTGCCGTATTTTTGGCGGTCAAAGTTATAAACTGTATCAGGGCCGATTTTTACTGATCCGGTGTCGGTGAAGGTTGTTTGAGGCGTCACTTTACCTTCATGCAAAGCCATGGCCATGGTAAAGGGTTTAAAAATAGATCCTGGCTCAAATATTTTTTGGACCGTGGCGTTTTGGAAGATTTCTAAATCGTTTTCTTTTCCATAGGCATTGGGATCAAATTCGGGAAAGTTTGCCATAGCAATAATGCGGCCCGAATCCGGTTTTAAAACAATAATCTGGCCTGATTCAATAGAAAAATCAACGAATGCTTGGTGGAGCAACTGTTCGGCCTGCGATTGAATATTGTAATCAATGGTTAAATATAAGTCCGAGCCATCTAAATAGCTCAAGTCCTCGGTATCAATAACTTCTAATCCCCGTTTTTCTTCCCTGATACCATCTTTACCCGTCAAAAGTTCGTCATAATATCCCTCTAAACCATACTGACCTTTTTTTTCACCGCCCACAAACCCAACAACTTGGGCAGCTAATTTTTTCTGAGGGTAAAACCGAGAAGATTTGTTTTCGAACGTTAACCCTTTTAACTTTAATTTTTGGAGCGCAATTTTTTCAACCGCGTTCGCCTCTTTTTTCAGGACGACGTACGACTGAGATTCTAATTGCGCCTGTATTGATTCTTTAGTCTGGTCAATAACAGGGGCAAGAGAGGCAGCAAAGATGTTTTTATCTTGAATTTCTTTGCTCATGGCGGCAACAACCCACTTGTCCTCGTTAATGGCCACCCCCATCGCCTGGCCTCGGTTTTCTGCGCCCTTGCTCTCTTTGCTGTTCTCAAGAAAAATTTCTCCCCGACTGCCTTGGATTGTTGCAAATTGCGATTGCTGCCCCAAGGCCTGCGACTGGTAAAATTTATGACTCCATACTTGCAAATAAAACAAGCGGCCTCCGAGGGTCGCTGCCAATGCTATAACTACCACTAAAAAGAGATTAACTCGCCAATGCTTCATGCGTTTTGATTAGGGAGCTTTTGCCACTGCTTGTTCTATGATTTGCAGATACTTTATATCTGTCGAGCGTTGGAAACTCAATTCATGTGCTCGTTGTACAATTGTATCACCAATATTTGCTTTAGCAAAATCTGCCTCAAGCGCCCGGTTTTCCTGAGAGAGAACACCAAGCTCTTTATTATAGTTTTTAATCAAAAATGCTCCCTGAGTCAATTGCATTACCCAATACACGTATAATACCAACAACGCCACTGCTGCAGCCCCCGCCAAAATAGACACTGTTTTCCAGGGAATCATGGGTATGCTGATAGCTGAGGCTTTTTTGGTAATAGTTTTATAGGCGAGAAGAAGAGAACTCATATTTTTTTAATTGCTCTTAACTTTGCTGACCGCGACCGAGTGTTTTCTTGCATTTGGTCGGCTGTAGCTTGAATAGGCTTTTTAGTTAATAATTCGACAATTCCCTCTTTGGCTTTTTCTCTGAAAAAATTCTTCACTATGCGATCTTCCAATGAATGAAATGAAATAACCACTAATCTTCCTCCGCTTTCCAGCACCTCGAGCGCCACGGGCAACACATTCTCGACATTTTCCAATTCCCTGTTCGTGGCAATCCTGAGAGCCTGAAACGTCCGTGCTCCGGCTTGAGCTCTCTCCCAAGCCGAGAGTCCTCGACTTTTGCTTTTTGCAAAAGTCGGGATAGCCTGTGAAATAATATCAATTAATTCGAACGTACTTTCTATTTTTTTTATTTTTCTCTGCTCAACTATTCCTTTGGCAATTTGTTTGGCAAACCGCTCTTCTCCGTATTCTTTAATAATTTTTTCTAACTCCCCTTCTGACCATTGATTGATAATCTGAGCCGCCGTCAATTCATTCTTACTCGAATACCGCATGTCTAACGGCTCGTCTTTTGAAAATGCAAATCCCCTGCCCGACTCTTCCAAATGCCATGACGACATCCCCAGATCCAGCACTATGCCATTCACCGACCCAAAATTCTTTTCTTGAACAATCTCTTTTATATGTGTGTACGAATCATTCACGACAATTAACCGTTTGCTGGTAATATCATTTGATTCTTTTTCATCCCATTCAATTCCCAAAACTTTTCCCTCCGGCGCGTTTTTTTCTAAAATGGCTTTTGTGTGTCCTCCCTGCCCAAATGTCCCATCAATAAAATTTTCATCAGGCTGTGGGTCTAAATAGTGCAATACCTCTTTCACTAATACAGGTACGTGAGTCATTAAATTCCTAACGATCCTAATTTAGAAACAATCTCCTCTGCGCCCTTTTCTGCGTTCTTTTGGTAGGCATCCCACTTCTGTTCATCCCAAATTTCTAATCGGTTTGATAATCCACACACAACAACATTTTTTTTAAAATGCGCATACTCTTTCAAATAGTCAGGGATCAATATTCTGCCGAGCTTGTCTAAAATAATTTCCGCTGCGCTAGCCAACAAATGTCTGGTAAACGATCGTGCCTCCCCTTGCGATATCGGCAAGCTTCCTAATTTCTGAGACATGACTTCCCACTCTTTTTCCGTGTATACTACCAAACAATTCTCCACACCCTTTGTCACAATTACCTTAGTTCCTAACTCCCCTCTGAATTTTGCAGGTAATGCTAAGCGTTTCTTAGTGTCTATGGTGTGTTTATATTGACCAATAAGCATAAGCTTGGAGTAGTCGCGAATATACAAATTATTGCAAATATACAAATTCGTATATTATTTTGTATTCGTATATTCGTGATTACTCCTATAGTTATCCCCAGAAACCCTTAGTTCTCCCACTTTTATCCACAATTACCCACTTCTCTTTATTTATACTCCACTTTAGAGGATACAGTCAACACTATTAAAATCCTGTTAATTTGTTCGTAAAATGGCCTTTTATCCCCTACTTATCCACAATTCACATGCAATAAAGGAAATATATTCTGTATTGCTTGCGTCGCTCGGGCATGTGTAAACCGCAGTTTACACATGCCCTTCACTATCCTCAGCAATAAAAAACCGCTGGGCAAAACCATACGGCTATAGCTTGGTAACTTTTCTCAAGTTTTTTGGGGCGGCAGGAACAATTCTTCTGGAACCTGAGTGATGATGCACTTGGCGTTTCCTTCTTTTACCACTGGACCAGAGTATTTGCCCACCCAGATACTTCCCTCCTTGATGAACTCGTATTCAATACGGTCATCTCGATGATTGTATTTTTTGACGAACTTAACTCTTTCGTCAGGAAAAAGTATTACATGAGACAATTGAGATTGACCAAATTGGTCATTCATTTCTCCCGCAAGTCCACCTAAAACATTATTCTGGTCTGGGTAGATTACGCCAGAAAACATAAACCGGCATAAACCTTTTCGTATAATTGATACGACTCCCTCGCCTCCTGGCACGTAACCAATGTCCAACCAAGACTTATTTTGAAAAAAGAACCCCTGGATCAGATATATCGGCATCATGAGAACACCTCCCTTTTGTTTGGGCCTTGGTATCTGTCTCCGAGGTAATACTATGAAAAATAAACTATACTGTCAATTTTTACCAAGTTGGTTAATCTATGAGACAATCTGGGTCTTGCTCACCTACTTCACCACACTCATCTGCACCTATCTTAGAAATACAACGACCAGTATATCGGCCATTTTTTATTTCACATGCCCCATTTTTTGCCGTGAAGTTAGCGGGATCGTCACAACTACTATTTGGTATAGAACAAGGTTTATCTACAGGGGATTCTAATAAAACACAACGATTTTTATCATCACAGGCGAGCTGTGTTCCATTATTTACACAATCTAGATAATCAACACAGAGGGCACCACTACCATCCCGAACACATACTTTTTGATTATTAATTAACTCACAACCGTATCTATGGCAAGTAACATCATCTTTGCCAATACTAATGCACTCATTTGCACCTTCTTTAAAAACACACCTACCTGTGCGATTTCCGTCGGTTAATTCGCATGCGCCATTTGTAACCGGTGTTCCACCGCAATCCTTATCTATCTGGCCAGGTGAGTTACATTCATCTCCTCCTAACACGTGAATACACTTTCCTGTTCTTTGCCCATCCTCGTCTCTTTGGCATGCGCCACTACTTAAGCCTGCCATACACTCATAAGACTCATCACCAACATGGGTACATTCATCAGCTCCTTTTTTAAAAATACACCTTCCCGTAAAAAGAGTGTTGCTATTTTGATCTTCAGTTGTTTCACATGCTCCATGAGAAATTAAACACCTTACATCCTTGCCGCCAACGTCCCTGCACTCATTTGCACCTTCCTTAAAAACACATCTTCCGCTACCAGTTTTTTCTCCGTTTTCATTTCTTTCACAAGCTCCATTTGATTTAGGTAAACCAAGTAAACCATCATCGACGCTATAAAATACTATACAAGTGCCATTGAAACAATCTGATGAGCTTACGATTACCTCAGATGCCTCGATTGAAATACTATAGGTATCTTTTGGTAAATCTGATACAACTAACGAAGCGGTCCCAGATTTTTTGAAAAGAAAAAGAGATGATATCTCATTTTTTATTCCCCTAACAATAATCCGACCCTCTTTTTGTGGAGCTTTAAATTCTTCTGGATTTCTAGGAATAATAATTACTTTTATTTGGCCAACTTGTGGTTTAGGTTTCTGATTTTGATTCTGAATTGTGGGCAATAATGCTGCTATACTTGAGATCATTGCAGATACAACAATTACCAAGCCCAACAATCCTATGCCGTGTGATTTTCTTAAAAGTTCCATAGTTTTAAAAATTATCCTATAGTAACTCTAAAAAGCGTCTTCTTCAATTAACAGTTGCTGATAACCTCACTACCTCAAATGTTTCGGGATTAATTTCAATTGAATCGCCTTTGGTAATAGTATCTGAAATGAGGGCTTCTGCAATATTATTTTCCACTTTATCTTGTACTACTCTTCGCATTTCCCGCGCACCAAACTCTGGCTTATACGAAAGTTCAACGATTTTCTCTTTCAGCTCGTCGCTGATAGTAAACGTAATTTCTTTTTCTTTAAGATTCTTTGCCAAATCCAAAAGCATGAGCTGGGCAATCTGCAAAAGATTTTCTTTACTCAGCGGATGGAAAATAACCGCTGCATCAAACCGGTTTATAAGTTCCGGCCGGAAGGTGCCCTGATCAAAGAGTGAGGCAAGAATTTTTTGCTTATCCAGTTTTTGACCTTCTTCTACTGCTTTAAAAATCATCGGAGCACCGGCGTTGGATGTGCAGATAATAATCGTATTGGTAAACATGACTTTGCGACCTTGGCCGTCGGTAATGTGCCCCTCATCAAACACTTGTAAAAATAAATTTAAGATATTTGGGTGAGCTTTTTCAATTTCATCAAGCAAAACTAATGAAAAGGGGTTTTCGCGCACCGGGGTTGTCAAAAGTCCTTGCTGCTCAACCGGGCTTATTTGGCCAATCAACCGCGGAATATCTGAGATGGCTTGAAATTCAGACATATCCAGCCTGATCATTTTACTTTGGCCTTCGGAGCCTTGCGCGGAGGAGGCCCTACCCCCAAAGTAAATTTCTGAAAGGGCTTTTGCCGTTTCGGTTTTCCCTACTCCCGTGGGCCCCAAAAATAAGAATGACCCCATCGGCCGTTTTTTAGAAGCAATCCCCGCGCGGGCGCGACGCATGGCAATAGAAACTTCGCTCACCGCTTCTTCCTGACCGACAATGCGCTGGTGAATTAATTTTTCCAAATCCAAGAGAACCGATTTTTCTTTAAATTCCATTTTGCCCAGAGGAATCTGAGTTTTATCTGAAATAATTTCTGCTATGTGGCGGGGCATTACTACTGTTTCTTTGCGCGAACGTGCCAAAGAAACGGCTTCACTGAGCACATCAAGGGCCTTTTTAGGAAAGGGAAGACTGGGCAAGTACCGTGCAGTTAAGTTTACAATTTCCCGAATGGCAGGATAAATAATTAAAATCTTGTGTTTGTGTTCTTGTTCCATGGCCGTGTTTTGGAGAATCTGGAGCGTGTCTTGTTCTGAAATCTCTGAAACTTCAATTTTGCGGAAATATTCAACAAATGAAGGATTTTGCTCGAGTTTTCGATGCAAGCCCCCAAATGAGGTAATGCCCACGAACTGGAAATTTTCCATGGCAAGATATTTTCCTAAAATAACTGAAATATCAACATCGCCGGGTTTCTGGGTTTTTTGATTTACAAAATTATCAAGCTGGTCAATGACCAGAATAACATTTCCTGCGGCAAGAGCTTCTTGAAAAATATCGTCGAGAGTGCTTTCCAATAATTCTTGATCTTTAATGCGAGTGAGTAAGGCAACCATATCAAGTTCCACCACGCGCTTATTCTTGAGTTCTTCTGAGCCAGCACCTGTATAACATCGGTGGGCCAATGCCTCAATAATACTTTTACGCCCCACCCCTTCATCACCCACGATCAAGGCATTGCGGAGCCCCGACTGAGTCAAAATAACTTCCAGTTCCTGCACCTCTTTGGTGTGGCCGACAATTTGCCAAAACACATTTTTCTGCGCCGCCTTGCGCCAATCAATGCCGAACTGATCAAGGGTGACGGTAAATCCGGAAGCAAAATCCTTTCCCAACGATCCCAATCGTGCTAAATTTTCTTTGGTCCAAAATTGTTTATTTTTCTCAATAATCTGCTGTGTGCGCATAAACCACCACGCACTGTTTTCGACATCAGCTTCTTTAAGGTCATAATCAACCAGAACCGTTTTAAAAAATGTACTCTGTTTGGCAAGAGCAAGAATGATTTCCTTTTCTTCAATGTAATCACTCCCCCATTCTTGTGCGATTGAGGCGGCTTCTGCAATCATTTCTTGGAATGATTGCGAGAATATCGCACTGCTCTCTGCTTGCTCAGAGCGCGATTTTTCTAAGAAGTTTTTAATATCGGTTTTTAGTTTTTTTACATCAATGCCTAGCCGCAAAAGCAATATTTCAATTTCTGTGCTCTTATGTATGGCAGCGTACAAAAATGCTTCCGGGGGAACTGCCGAGAAATTCATCTTTTTTGCAAAATGAATACTCTCTTTGACGGCACGACAGGCAGCTAAACTTAAAAATTCGGCCAGATTGTACTCGAGAACATTTTCTTGCGCCTTCGCCAGGGAAATTACTGTTTTTCTCTGTTTAATTTTGAGTTCTGAAAATAAATGGGCCTGACAAAAAATGAGAGAGAGTGCCAAAAATAACAGGGGTATTTTTACCGCAAGGCTTTGCGGTATAACGCCCAGAAAGGCAAACCCAATAAGCAACAGAGAGACAATAAAAAAACACAAAAATAACTGGCTGAGAAATCCCGCGTATTTGAAACCGGGGAACGATGTTATGTATAGACGTTGGGCAATAGAAGTATGCTTAAGGTCAAACATAGAATAAAAACCAAAAAATAGAAATTACAATAAACGGCAAGAAAAACCACAGAATAATTCCAATGCCCCCCAATAAAATAATTCCCATAATCACTATCATCCCCACAATAATAAGGACAAAGCGCAAGATAACGCCGATGATACGGGAAAAAACATTAGAAACAAATGTTTCCAAATACCCCATAATGCTGATAGTCGAGGGATATTTCCATTTATACCGCCGCCAGGGAGAGAAAAAAGTGACCAGCAATGCGGGCACTGAAAAAAAGTCGAGGCCAAAAGAAATAAAATTATTCCACACCGAGAATAAAAATCGGGGCATCTCTAAAAAATGCCACACCAGCCAGGAAACAATTATGTTATCTTTAGCAAACCTTTGCATAGGTATTAAACTCTAAATCCTAAACACTAAACTCTAAATAAACTGAAAACATAAAATTAAAAATCTCAAAATCATTTTGACTTTTCAACAATAGATCCAAAGATTTTTGTTAGTTCCGTAGCTTCTTGTACTAACATATCCTTTTCCTTTTGCTGATCATCTATTGGTTCGCTAAGAACTAGCCAATATCTACTTTCCTTAGCTTCTTTTCTCGATATTTTTACTCTCATGGCAAAATCTTTTTTACTTAGTGATTCTTCAGCTTCTATAAAATTAGCTCCAATGGAACCTGCTGCCCTTGTTAATTGTCTTCCAATTTCAATATTAGAAACAGTTTTAGGTAACACATTTACATACATAAAAACCCTTTTAGCAAATTTCAGCGTCCTCTCTCCCAAATCGTACGGTTTTGGTTTTGTAATTTCCTTCATTTGGATTTATTTAGGATTTAGTATTTAGAGTTTAGGATTTCGTTCTTAATATCTTCAGGAATTGGAATTGATTCACCTGGTTTTGATATTCCCGGATACCGCCAGGCACTGATGACTTTACGCATCTCTTTAGTGTCTTTATACATGAGCCATATTTCCCCCGGTGATTTTTTAGGTTGCCACTTTTTCTGTACAACTACGGCTTTAGGACTTTTCTTATATAGTTTATTGGTTTTCATAAGGGCAATTGTTCCTGGTACAATCCCCTTTTCCTTGCGCTCTGGTTTATAAATAATGTTAATTAACTTGGTTTTGGAAAGTCCGTACTGACGCATTTTTATTTGAGAGTGCTCGGTCCAGTGGAGTTTCATATTTGAGTAACCTGTAACGAGTAACCAGTAACCGGTAATTTTTATGATTTAATTTACTAAGTCTATCATAGCCATTAGAATTCATCCAGAAAATTCCTGTGAATTGCAAAAAAACAGCCCCAGCGAAAATCCTTTTTCGCTGGGGTTTTGCTGGCTACTTGCACCGAACGAGGACATACTGTCCTTTCTGAACGTAGGCACCATCGTGCCATTCGGGATCGGCAGCTTCGAGTGACCAGCGAGCGGGTTTGGCGCCAGTTCCTTCCTCGAAAGCGACCAGTTCCACGTACTTTCCTCGACCTGACTCGCTCTTGCTGTCCTGGTAGTAGGAACGAGCGATCGTTCCGAGAGCGTAGATCACGGGGTGGTTGCTGGGAATCGTCCTGAACATCGACGCTTTCTTGAAGAAAGCGATGAGATCCCAAGCGTCCGCAGGCGCATAGCCTTCAGATTCGAGCTTGGTAATCGCGGCCCCGAAGTGAGCGTTAATGTTAAACATCGCGAGGCACAGCTTGACGCGCTTCGGCCCCATGCCTTCTGGGATTTCGAGCCAAGAAGCGGGCGGCCTGTGGTAGATGTCGAAGTACTCAAGACCCGCACAGGTGCGAGCGACGTTCTCGAAGCTACCCTTGCGCTGGACATCCATAGTGTAGACCTGTTCGCTGATCGTGAACCCAGTCTCCTCGAGAGGCAGACGCGATGACCGACCTTCGATGAGTTGCTGCAATGCTTGCAGCACCCGTTTGGGATCCAGAGTGCCTTCCAGCACCCGACGCGTGAGTTCTTGCTGCTTCCGAGCCACCTGGCCCAGAATGTCGTCGGCGACAACGTGTTTCGTCGTCATGTGACAACCCTTTCATTGAAAGAACATTTTCGTTCGTCCGTATGGACGAGTGAAAGCCCAATACTCTCACTTCTTAACACTGAAATCTTTTCAGAACTAAGAAGTGAGTCTCAGCGAAAATCCGTTTTCGCTGAGACTTAGTTTACTGTTGAAAGAACTTGAATTTAGCTTTCCAGCCAGAAGCGCAGTTCTTGGGGCTTCTTGAGAGTGATGGTCGGAAAGACCTCTTCGTTGAGTTGAGTCCTTCGCATCCCTCCCATTACTGCTACCACACCGAAGCCATGGGCCACTCCGCGGCTCGTCATGGCGGGAAAGAGCTTCTGCCAGTGAGCGTGTTCGGCTTCGGGAAAGAACCCCAGACTCACACGGGGAACCTGATCATGGCCATCCCACCACTGGTCTTTGAAGCTCACTTGGGCTTGCTGCACTTTTTCAATGAGCGTACAGGGCAAGTGCAGTTGCCAGGTCCCAATCTGCTCCTGTTGTTTACGACTGAATCGACGGAGCACCTTGTCTTGCTCTGCGAAGACCAAGAAGCCGAAGGAGTACACGCCCACCCGTTGGTTATCGCCCCAGACATGCATCAGGACGTTGGTATAGCTGCTGAGATTGTTATCGCCCTCAGCAGAACCAATCTTGAGTCGGCGTCCTTTCATTTGCCGATACTTGGGGAAATGCTCGAAGACATGATTGTAGAGCATCACCAGCAGAGCAGAATCAACTTCGCGCATAGACTTGGTCTTCTCTGCTAGGCCAGAGAAACTCTCGAACAGTTTCTGGACAAGGGGTGTTTTGTATTCCCCCTTGTTGATAGCGTAGTACATGTCATGCTTGCCTCCTCCCAGAACCCATTGGATCATGGTGAGAGTACGCGCGGGATCCAGCATGACCACCGTCACTGGTGTCGTTTCTTGGATTGGCGCCGTTTCACCTGGGAGAAGATGCTCATTGCCACGCGTAAGGGCGGCAGTCAGCTCATCTTCGGCAAAGACCCATCCATCGCGGCGATACTTGGCAAGCATGTTGCCGAGCACTCGCAGGTCAGCGGTGAGCTGATCCCAGAGCTCACAGAAGTGAGTCGGCGAATCGGCCTTGTCGATCAAATGATCCACAAGTCCCAAGCCTCCCCACCCACAGTTTCCGCGCCGCCGAGTGAAGATATCGTGTCCCTCCAAAGCTTGGAGCAGAGCAGCGATTTGTTCCTCTTTTGACGCGACACCTTCAGGCACGTGCTTCTTCATGTGTTTTCCTCCAAAAAAGAAGCCCTCTGAAGCATATCCCCTGGGGGATATACAGAAAACCCGTCCAGAACATCTGGAAAGGCAGTCTCCCTGGGGAGACGATTGAAAAGAACTTTCTTCTGATTTCGTCATTTCCGACAAAATAGTGAAAGCACGCGCTCCCACTTCAGAAAAGTCTTCATTGAAAACTACTCTGAAGTGAAGGGGAGATTTGCTGTCTCTCCCCATGTTTTCGATTTGCGTTTTGTAACGCCTAATCGTCGTAGTCACCGCGCTGCTCGGCCTCTTGATGAGCTTCGAGCGCAAGGTACGCGTTGACCTTCTTGCACACCCATCGAGTGAATTCTGCATCGGGTATGCCAACTTCTTTCGCCACCGCGGTGGATGACGGAAAGTCATTATCCACACAGTAGTCGCCGTCACCTATGTGATGACAGTACTCTTCAAGGGTAATGCACGTTTCCAGTTCTTCACGAGGAACACCGAAGTGTTCGGTAAACTTCTTTACCCACTCGTCGAACTTTCCTGTCAGACGAGCGAGATTGAGAAGTGGACTCGGTTCCTCACCCCACGGCTGCTCGGTGGCGGCACGAGTGATGAGCTGATCGATCTCGTCCAGACGTTTGGTTGAGACCTTGGCCATACTCTTCCGCTTCTGGTGAATCCGGTAGGAGGGAACATGGTTCATGTCCGAATGGTCGAGACGATCTCGGATCACAAACGCCAGACAGAGAGCCACGAGTTCGCGAAGGAGGTCTTCACAGTCGCCAGCAAAGCCGAGGTTGTCGACAAGCAACTCTTTCTTGCTTGCCATGACATCCCCGATCTCGAAGTTGGCCATGATCTTGCCGAGCGTCTCCGGGTTCATCTTCCTGACGTCGCCAGCCGCCAGATCCCACTTGATGTGGTCGACGAGGTTGTTGGGGTAGTTTTGCTCCCCACGCAACCTCAGATCAACCTGGTCGTAGTGGTTCTTAGCGATCAGGTTATTCGTCAGATTCTGAATGTACTCCCTCATTTTTATCTCCTTTCGAGAGATTTACTGCTCCCCATAAATGGGACCATTCCTTCGAGAAATTCGAAGGCCTATGATGGGAACCAGAGGGTGGTTCCTGGGCAGTCCGATACCTAAGTATCGATGGTTCTATTCTAACATTATAATATAATAATGTCAATATTTCAGTAATTTGGCGTGAGGGTATTTTGAGGTTATTTTAGAAAAGAAAAGACCCCGCGAAGCGCACTTCGCGGGGCATGAGATTGTACGAATGTAGGAAATTCCTACTTTTGCCACGGCTGCCAGGCCGATGACTGCGGCGGTGGCTCCGCCGATCGCTTGCCCTTGTTCAAACAAGAGCAGCTCGTCATCGATAAGATGACCGCAATGGTCACCAGAGAACCGACGACCGCAACAACTGTCTTCAGAAAACTGCGCATGGGACAACCCTCCACTCTAAACCGACCACTGGGATTTTGGGCAAAACACGTTGTTTCGCCACGCTACTTGTGGTTCTGGGCCGCCGTTGTCGGCGGTGGTAGAAGCCTTTTTGCAGCCCAGCGGTGCTGGAAGTGCAAAAAAGCAATGAAAAGCAGGATCACGATAACATAGAATAGATTTTGGCAGGCCTGTGGGAAGTAATCCCAGAGGGCCTCCTTGATGATCTTAATCACCTTATCCTCCTCTCTAGAAGTTTGGGCGAAACACATTGTTTAACCCATTAAGCTTTATGATAGCACATACACCATATAATGTCAATGTATCACCATTTCTATTATTTAAAGTCAAGGGTAATGAAAAAAGCCCTCACGCAACAGTGTTGCGTGAGGGCTTTGAATGGTTGTTGTAGAAACAAAAGAACTATTCAACGAACGCGAAGCCGTCTTCTGGGTAGAATGTGCAGTCGGGTCCATCATAGCTGGCACCCATCCATGGGCCAGTAGGGTGGCGAAATACGCTCAGAAGATTGGAGCTGATGGGCTCGTGCATGACAATGATGTCGCAGAGACCCATCGCCTCGATCTCTTCATTAGTGAACTTTTTACGGAAGAGGCAAGCAATTTCAGCATTGGGTTTTTTGAGCTTTCGCTTTTCGGCCTCTGCACGAATGACTTCCGCGATGAGATCGTTACGAGAGAAGAGTTCTGCCTTGAGAATCTTCACTCTGCTCGTTACTCCATTGGTCGGTTTAAACTGAGGAGACCTTAAGACATCCTTGGCTGGTTTGGCAAGCTTGATTCCTTTCTTCTCCATGTACGCAATCCACTCCCGGCCTATGGTACTGTCGGAAGTGACTTCAAGGGAGATCACTCCATCTTTGTCGGTCCATTGACGCACTGCTTGAGAAGACATAGTACTGTCCTTCCTGGAAAGAACTTGGTAATTAACTCTGATTAAATTATATCACTATTAATTATGACTGTCAATAATTCGATGGAGGGATCGGGAGCAACAAAAAATCCTCTATTCAAGGGGATTTTTTGCTTCATTTCGTAAATACTTATTTTATCTCAACTTTTGCGCCAGCTGTTTCAAACTTCTTCTTGATTTCTTCGGCCTCTTCTTTCTTTACTCCTTCTTTAACCATTTGAGGACCCGTAGCTGCTGCGTCAACCAAATCTTTTGATTCTTTCAAACCCTTGGCGGTTACGTCGCGAACTACTTTAATAACCTCAATTTTCTGGCCACCAACTTCCTTCAATTCAACATTAAAAGAAGTTTTCTCTTCTACAGGAGCTGCTCCAGCTGCGGCGACCGCTACGGGAGCGGCTGCTGAGACACCGAACTTGCCTTCAAGTACTTTGACTAATTCTGCCAATTCCACAATTGACAATTTTTCAACTGATTCTACCAGAGACTTGAACTTTTCTGGTACTTGGACTGGTGTGGATGGATTGTTTGTTTCTTCTGCCATATTTCTATTTTTTACTAATTTTATCTAATACTCTCACAAAACTTGCCATGGGACTGGCAAGAGAGCCAACCAATCGACCCAATAATTCATTTCGCGTTGGTATGGCGGCTAATTCTAATACTTTTTCTCTGGGAATAAATCTAAATCGGTTTTCTCCGCCAGGGGCGGACTCGCCTTCGGCGGGAAAAATACCTCCCAAAATCTTAAAATTCTCGTTTTTCTTTGAAAATTGGTAGGACAACCGCGAAGGGGCTATTTCATCTTCAATGCCCAGCACTAAAGCTAATTGTCCGGGAACGCTTGCCTTAATCTTGTTCCAAAAGGAAATTCCTGATTGCCCAAACGCTACCCGAATTAATGTTTTCTTGCCTATTTTAAGCATACAACCTTCCTTTTTCAGTTGCGCCCTCAAAGCAAACAAATCCTTAGAATTTACCTTGGAAAAATCAGCAAAAACAACTGCTTTTTGTTTTGCAATTTTTTCCTTGATATCTTTGACCGATTTTTGCTTTTTTTCTTTAGTTAAAGCCATCGATTTGAATAACCAATAACCAAGGTACAAGATACAAAACGTTTGGAATTTTGAATTTGATTATTGGAATTTGTTTGGTTATTGTTTCTTGGTGTTTATTTCTTACTAAAAAAGCCTGTGGTTAGCAGACAGAGATTCACACAAATACTTAATACCAAATACTTGATACTTAATACTCATGTTGTGCCTCGATAGGATTTATTCCCTCGTCGCTTATAAGCTCCTCGGGATACCCATTGTCTGCGGCCTTGGCTCGCCGACCTGCCCGCCGAAGCCTTGGCGCAGGCGGGAGTTTTAACGAAGGCGGCCTATTTAAATTATAAGTGGATTGTAATCAATTACTATCTAAATGTCAATACTCCCCTAGTTTATAAATAAAAAGCGCGGGAGAACGATGTTTTCACATCAAAACTTCCGCGCTATGAGATCACTTGACGTGGTACTCCTCTAGAACAACGAGAAATGGATATTTTTTGGGACTATAGGTGTAGCCCCTGAGAATATCTCTCATCCCCCGGTATTCTTCGTCATACCCACCATTGAAAGAAAGCCGGTTGTATAGCCAGTAGAAGTGCCAACCCTCCAGTTCAACAAATTCTCTCCATGAGTCCTTGTTGAATTTAACGAGTTTGGCGCTATACCCGCGACCAGCAGAAGTTACTGCTACTCGAACGGGTCGAGTGTCTATGCAGGAAACCCATACCCACGGGGGTGAAATATAGAGGCCAGGATCATCCTGAATCCACATTTCACCGGTTATCCAGTTTCTAGCGATTCCAATTTCAGCAGGCTCCAGATAATTCAAGAAGCCGAGGTAAAAAAGGAAGACCAGAAAGGAGATCCCCGATGGTACAACAACCTGCTTTTTGGCGAGAAAACGAAGATTAGTTTTCACTTACTTCCTCCTTGCTGGGGAGCGATATCTTGAATAACTTCCAAAAAGGGGCAATCCTTACCCCCATCAGGAGCAAAGGCGTAACACTTGAGGATATCAAGAAGCTGGTGAAGTTGTTCTCCCGCTCCTCGACCGTGCCATTCCAGAAACGTTTCCAGACCCTCTGGCTTGAAGCGAACGAGCTTCGCATTCAACACGCGCTGGTTGGCACTGATGGTGATTTGGTACGGACGCAAGTCAATGGTATGAACCTTGTGCCGAATAGGAGTACGGACCACCCACCCCTGCTCATGAATCCTTTCAATTCTGCCGCTGAAGCGATCAAACGAATACGCAAGTTCGTAATTCTCAACCGACGTTACCCAGAAACCCCTCCAGATTCCAAAGACCAGAAGTGATAGGGCTACAAGTCCCAAGAGGCCGATGCCTAACCGTGCCCATGTTCCCTGAGTAAACTCTGCCACAACTTCTTTTGTTGACCTTTCCATGGGGAAACCTCACCTTCCTATTAAGAGAGTGGTTGACAAAGTACGCCGATAAAATAATATATTAAAAAGATTAATGTGTCAATCCCCTTTCCTACCTAAAGTGCTTGGCGATGGCGGCATTATGTTCATCAAGAGTTTTACTAAAAATAGTTTCGCCTGTCCCGTCAGCGGATAAATAATACCAATATTCACTTTTTTCTGGATAGAGAGCTGCTTTAATACTATCTATTCCCGGATTTGCAATAGGCCCCCGCGGTAATCCTGGATATTTGTACGTATTATACGGAGAATCTATTGAGGTGTCCTTGAGAGCTACCTTCGGGTCGTGTTTACCGGTAATATAATTTACTGTTGCATCAACTTGCAAGGCCATGCCGCTTTCTAAGCGTTTGTGTAAAATGCCAGACACCGTTTCTTTATCTTCTTGATTAGAAACCTCTTTTTCAAGCAATGAGGCCATAATCACCACCTCAAAGATTGTTTTTTTCTGATGAACAATTTCTTGTTGTAATTCCGGAGTTATCTTTTTTTCAAAATTATGTAATGCCTGACGGATGAAGTCGTCCGGCTTACCTCCTAAGGCAACTTCATAGGTGTCAGGAAACACATATCCTTCAAGGTTCAGACTTTGTGACTTGTCTTTTAAAAATACAAATTCCTTACTCCAATCTTTTTGTGCAGCACTCAAAAATTCTTTTGCAGAGCAGAATTTTTGAGCTTCCAAATATGAGGCAATATCTTGAAGATTCCAGCCTTCAATAATAGCCAGACGATGACGAGCAGTTTCTCCTGTAGTGAGTTTTTTAACGACGAACGCAATAGAATCAGTTGAAGAAAAATCATAAACGCCGGCCTGCAAACGCGAATGGTTACCCGATAAAATAACATATGCCTTAAACCATCGACCACTCTTGATTATCTCCTTCTGTTGGAGGGCTTTTGCAATTTCTTCGTACCCCATCCCTTTCTCTATTTCGTACCTGGTCTCTTTTTCTGGTCCAAGGGAAGGAATAAAGATATACCAGAGAGCCAGCACAAAAAAAATAACTGCGGCCACGGCGCAGATAGTTCTCACTATCTTATTTTCCCACCATATGTTCATAATTAAAAGTGTTTTTTAATAAAAGCTCTGCCAGAGCCAGATTTTAAATATTTTTCAAAATTAAATGCTTTATATTTATCATTAGTTACAAAATAAAAGTGCAAATCTAGTGGCAAACGATCTTTTGTTGCCACAATTTGTCCCTTTTTATGTCTTACTAATCTATCAGAGAGATCTTCTGTGCAACCAATATAGAACCCATCTTTACATTTCAAACTATAAATATAATACATAATAAGCGGGCTTGCCACGCCGAAGCTGTGACGAGCTTTAGTGAAGCTCGCCTTCGCTAAAGCTTCGGCGCAGCGAAGGCGGGGGTGCAAGGAATCGAACCCTGATCAAAGGTTTTGGAGACCTCTATTCTACCATTGAACTACACCCCCTATAGCAAGATACTATCATTTTTGGCGTGATTTTTCAAACGACAATAAAAAAACCTTCGAATGCGGTCGAAGGGTTTTGAGAGTCATGTGCTTTGCACGAGTTGTCTATTGGGCAAGTACTCTGCCCGTCGTTGTTGGCATTTTTCTTTGCTACAAGTAGTAACATCAAAGTAATTATACTTTATGTTCTGAGGTAATTTTTCCATGAAGCCAGACCAGCCTGAATGAGGATAGTAAACTCTCATGAAAAGGCAAAAAGAGCAGCGCTCAACGTGGTATACCATGACATCCTCCCCGGAGAGAAAGGGTGAGCGATTCATTAATCATACTCCTCCCTTTAAACAGTACAAGGCCTCCGATGTACATCGGAGGCCTTGTAAACATTCCATGACTATTTGAGGGGGTTTTCTCCTCGAATAATTCTCACTAAAACTAAGATTACCGCTGCAACCAGTAAAATATGGATGAACCCTGAGATAGTGTACGAAGACACTACGCCGAGCAACCACAACACTAATAAAATAATAGCGATAGTAAGTAACATAGGATTTAAGACCCCCTCATCAGATATCCTTTCTACTGCAACTAGTAATTTCGGCTGCAAAGTTGCTATCACTCGTCGGTGTATCGGTTTCACTGATACACCTCCTCGCGCTATCAACTTTTCGCTCGAAATTCCTGCGTTTCGTGACGAAAAATATCTGATGCGTGGGTCTTGTTATTCTCTTTTCGACGACGCAACAACCACGAGCAACACTATGACAAGAACAATAAGGCCTAAAATAATAAGGGTTGTGCTGTTGAGAGAAAAGAAGTTAAATGTTTGTGACGGCTGCTGATTTTGATCTAAAGGGTTATCTATCGGGAGATCAATTGTATCATCTTGCTGCTGGTTTTGTTCATTAGTTTGAGCGCTCAAGGGAACAATGCCAAAGGGACTCAAGGCAAATACAAGTCCTGCCACAATGAGACACGCAATTGTCACCGAGAGAAAACGTGTCATTATCAATATGGTATTCATGGATAAGAAATTTTATAACTAACCGACCTTTTCTATTGAAATAACGCTGGTGATTTTTTAATAAGGCCTGATGACAGGACATCAGCTATCATTAATGATTGTTCACGGACTTTATCATGAGTACTCATAATCGATCGAGAATCTTTGGCCAAAACACTGGCTGCCTCCTGCTGGGTAAGTCTCATATAATCTCTGAGCATATTTTTAATAATCGTCTTATCCCAATTACTGTTAAACTCCTCTAAAATTCCTGCGATCGTATCTGCATTTTCAAACCAACGTGTTTGAAGTTCTTGAACTTTCCCTTTATTGTTTTTCTTCATATTCTCGATGAGCTCAACTTCTATGGTAAAATGATCTTGCATTGCCTTTTGAAGTTTTACTTCAAGGCCACTTACGCGGTATGGCCCAATGAGTGAATGTGAAATTTCTTTACCGTTGGCGAGAATTAATAGAGTAGTATTATTTTTTTCCTCGAAGGCGTTATCGGCAATATTTCCCATGAGCTGGCGATTCCAAAACACATGATTTTCGAAGAGTTTGCGCACGCTTGATCGAAATTCCCGATGATCAGACGCAACGGTAAAACCGGCAACATTAAAGTCTTGTCTTGGGTTACTTGGGGTGAGAAATCCAACACCAAAGCCGATAATTGGTCCGGTCACCGCCCATACTAAAATTTTCGTTCGGTAATCCATAGAAGTTTTTAATAGATAATATCGTTCAACATCTTTGACGTGCAGTGTATGATTTGCTTACAATAGATATATGTATATGAACAACTTTCCAAAATACTTTATTACTCTTTTTTGCTGGGCAGCGGTGGTCTACCCTCTCTGGATCCGTTTTTCCTCAGTGCGATGGCACACCCAAACACTTGCCCATGATCTTTTTCCCTTTTTTGGCATGATAGCCTTTAGCCTTTTATGGCTGCATGCTTTGGCGGGAGTTTTTGAACCGTGGCTCAAAAAACACATTCAGTTTGACCGTTTTGTTACTATCACCGCCAGTATTATTTTGGCGTGCCTCATCCTTCATCCCCTTCTTCTCTTGGTGGACTTTTCCTTTAAAATTTTTGACATCTACCAAGCCTACAATTATCTATATCTGTGGCTGGGCATCTGTGGCTGGGTTTTGCTTATCACCTACGACATAGGAAAATTTCTCAAGAAAAAATATAATTTTTTTGAGAGACATTGGCAGGATATTCTCACCATCAGTACGATTGGATTTTTGCTGACATTTTTCCATTCATTGTATATGGGAAGTGATTTACAATCAGGGCTCTTGCGTCAGGTCTGGCTTTTTTACGGTATCACCGCAATTCTAGCTACCATCTACACTTACGGTATAAAACGATTCTTGATTAATAAGTCTTAGCAACCAAAAAGCCCCGTTCGCGGGGCTTTTTGGTTGCATATATTTTTTAGTTAGTTAATTTTATCTCAAAACAATTATAGGGGTACCTTTTATATTCGCCCGAATAAGTAAGTGCGGTAAAACCCAATTTTTTATAAAATCCTTCCGCCTGATATTGGGTAAACGAATATGCCTGGAGTGTTTTAAAATTGTTTTCTTTGGCGAAGTCCTTTGCAAATTCAATCAGCTGCGACCCCAATCCCTTGTTTTGAAAATCTTTTTTAACCGCCAAGGTCTCAATATGGATTTTGTCTTTGCGTTTTCTCAAACTCATAATCCCTGCTATCTGATTTTGATCTTCTATGACAAAATATTCATTGTTTTGTATCTGAGCCGTCACAAAGGGATCTGTATTCCACACAAAATGAGGGATATCTAAATATAACAGACTGATAATGTTGAGAATTTTTTCTTTATCTTCAATTTTTGCCTGTCGTATATTCATTGGTGTACGAATATTATATTAATATAATACAAAGCAGAGCGCAACATGGCATACCAGGTTGCGCTCTGCATATACAAAAAATTCTGGGGCGTGAAACCCTAAGGTTGAAAGAGAGTTTCTGGAATAAAACGTACACTTTTGACTTCGGAAAATTGTTTGGCAGTGGCTTCGATCTGATACCACAAAATCCCGGCGCGACATGCTCCCCCACTTGTTTTATTTTGAGGATCAGTAAATTCCAACGTTAAAACTCCCCCGCTGAGATTAGCTGATTTTAATGTTACGCCCGATAAAGGGAATTCTGTTGAAATTCCCTGTGATTTTTCTTGCTGTGTTAATTGGCCTTGCAGAAGAAGTTTAATCGTATCTTGAATGGGAGTCTGTGATGAGGAAATTTGCCGATCTACCGCCACTAATCCCTGCCGTGAGCATAACACATTCCCTGCAGCATCTTTATCTTTATTTTGATTATAATAATACAGTTTTATATCTCTCTGCGCGGCCTGATTAGTATCAAATTTCACGGGGATCCGCAGTTCATTGGCGTGTTCAGGCAATCCCGACGGATTGTCTTTTTCTAATACCAACGTGCCGGTCGAGGTAGTGGGTTTTGCAAACGTTAAGGTCACACTAAATGGCACATAATCAGTAGTCATCCACTCGCCCTGAGCCTGAGCAGGGGCTTGCACCAAAACTTTGTTGTTAGCATCAAGAAGTTTTACCGGAAAACTTGCTTCAAAGTACCAGTTTCCCCGCGCCTGTCCCGTGATGGTCAGTGGGCTTGTGACTGTTTGATTCTGCAAGGGAGAAAAAACAATAATTAAGTCATTCTTAAAAGCCCTGTTTGACCCCATCACAAACGATGAAATCAGCCATTTGTCATCTCTTTTCTCCACTTTCACCGTTACGGGAATCTTTACTTCTTCTCCTTGAGCACTAGTGACTTCAATAATATTTCCCTTTACTTCGTATGTCCCATCACTTAATTTTTTAGTTGAATCAATTTCAATATGGTCTGGCGAGGGACTTGAGGTAAGCCGGCCAGGCGCCTTTAAGGGATCTTGGATCCACTGTGCTAAAAGTTCAGGGATTACGAGAGAACTATAATGTTGCTGAATAGCTGTTTTAACATCAGGGCTTAAAAGAGAAACCTGTTTTAATTGTAATCCAAATTGAGTAACGGTATTTTCAACCGCTGCTGATTCATCGTCGAGAAGCTGATTTTGATCTTTGGTAAACAAAAGACTGCCTCCCCAAAAGACAAGAGCGGCTCCCGCAATTAATAAAACAATCAAGAAAATAATAATATTTTTGTTACTCATGCATATTTTCTCTATGTACCATAAGACGTTATAATTTACATTACCATACATTATAAAAACCTCCGACGGCTATCGGGGGTTTTTATTCACTTGTGCACTATTATTTCTTTCCCTCTTTGTGGGGAGTGTGTTTTTTGCACGTTTTGCAAAACTTGGACTTTTCAAGTTTACCTTCAAGCCCCTTGGACTTTTTGGTAAAGTAATTAATAGTTTTGCACACGGTGCACTGCAATTTGGTAAATGGTTTTTTTGTTGCCATAGTTACGGGTAACGCGTAACAAGTAACCAGTAACGGGTAGTTTTTACAAGTTACCAATTACGGGTTGCGGGTTACTTTTTAATATTGAGCCGATGGAGAGAATTGAACTCTCGACCTTTCCCTTACCATGGGAGTGCTCTGCCTCTGAGCTACATCGGCTTGTCAAATTGTAAACCTGTGGGTAGGGAGGGACTTGCACCCCCGAAGGCCAATGGCCGCCAGATTTCACGTATTCCCTGGTTTCTCAGGGCGTGGACTATATCATCACCCTATTGGGTGCCTCGGTATCTAGTCTCTACGGTGCCCCTCATTAATATAATAAAGGTTCCCACGATATTGCCCTCGGCTTTACGTTAGGGTTTCATCGTTATCCCGAAGTTTTTCAACCTAAGTTTCCTTAGGAAGCTGCCTTTTGACAGTCTGGTACGTTAGCTGCTCCGTCACCTACCCTTTTACCAACTTATTCAACCATAATTTTAAACTTCTTACAATAATCTTTAATCCACGCATCAATTTGCATCAAAAGTTTTTTATCACAATATCGAATATGCACCAACCCGTGTGCCATCTTTCTTCCATTGGGATTGAAATCCTGCCTAACGTACGGTTTTATAAATTTTTTAAAGGGGATTTTTGTCAGAATACTCCAATACTTCTTTAATACTTCAACGTTCTGATCTGCGTGACAGTATAATTGAACACTTAATTTTTTTTCATCAACCCTGCAAATTTCCCTTAAAAATCTGAGAAACAGCATTATCATTTTTGGGTCACTATTTGCTAAATCAACGGTCCAATTTCTCGTATGCCAAGAAGGCTTTCCACCTTCAGCCCAATATAAAAGAACTCCTGCAATTTTTAATTCTCTTTCTTTCAAAGAAAGATTTTTTTTAATAGAAAAGGTTAACGGTCTCCTGTTAAATGCATTCGCGTTAGATTCAACACGAGTTCGAAGTAACAAATTATTCCTTTTCATGAACCTTATTACAACCCAAGGACTGACATTGAATTTTTTGCCTATTTCAACGCTACTCAAACTGTCTTTGTAATAAAGATCTTTTATGATAACTAGAGGCAAAGGCTTTATATTCATAGATATATCGCTTTTGCCTATTTTACCATGTATTAGATTTCTACTCAATAACCTTGCCGTGTGCGGACTTCCATTCTGCTATCTTTTTATGGTTGCCTGAAAGAAGGACTTTGGGAACTTTCCAGTTTATTTTTCCGCCGGAGGCGGATCCGCCTTTGGCGGAAAAAACTTCTGGCCTTGTATACTGTGCATATTCAATGAATCCCCCGCTTTTGGTAATTCGCTCTTTGAGTAATTGTTCTTTTCCCAAGACTCCGGGGACTAATCGTGAAATTGCTTCTATTGCCACCATTGCAGGCAATTCACCACCCATTAAGTCGTAATCTCCAATAGAAAGTTCCATGTCGGCAATATGCTCAGCTACCCGCTCATCAACACCTTCATACCGGCCGCAAATAAAAATTACCTGGTCGAGTTTTGAAAGTTGATACGCAATTTTTTGGTTGAACTTTTCCCCCCTTGGCGTAAATAAAACGACTTTAGTCGTTTTACCCTGAGCCTGCCGAAGGGCTACCTTTTTAATCGCTTTGTATATTGGCTCTACTTTTAGCACCATTCCTAATCCCCCGCCAAAGGGTTTGTCATCAACTGTTTTGTGGTTATCTGAAGTAAAATCGCGCAAATTATGAATTCCAATTTTAATAAGCTTCTTTTTTTGGGCGCGCGCAATCAAGCTCTCCTTGATATAAGAGTTAAAAATAGAAGGGAAAATTGTTATAACGTCGAAGCGAATCATGATTAAATTAAAAACCGTGCTTATAATAGCACGGTTTTTAATTTTTGTAAATGTTAGAGGCTAATGTTTTCGATATCCTCTGTCATTTCTTTCTTCTCCATTCGTGGAGCTCTTCCGCCTTCTGGTTCCTCAATCTTGAGGTTAACCCGGGCGTGGTTCTTAAGTCCGACAATGCGAACTAAGTTCCTGATTGCCTTAGCAGTTGAACCTTCTCTTCCAATGATTTGGCCCATATCCTGTGGATTGACCGTCAGTGAAAGCAAAACTCCCATTTCGTCAACCTTGCGGTCAACTTTGACTTCCTTTGGGTTATCAACTAATTCCTTGACAATGTATTCAAGAAATTCCTGATCTTTTTCTTTTGCCATATCAGTTATGTTATTAAATATCTTTCCTGCAGCTCGACCCTTCTGATTACTAATATATTCCTGCAGTTTCCCGCCGACAGCGAGGCTCGCCAATGGCGGCAATTTTTATTCTACTCATTTTTCAAGACGTGTCAACCCTTCACCTTATTACAAGGTGAAGGGTAAAGACCCCTCCATTTATTCAAACATCAAATCTATATTGATACGATTTTGAGATGGTGATTTTTTCACCCAGAATGGCCACAAATTTACCTTGAGTTGAGATATTTTATCTTGATAAGTAGAATTAATAATTTCCTGTATTTGATCAGAGGATTTGCGCTGAACAAGGTTTCTTAAGGTATCAGAGTCTATTGCGCTGTATGTTTTCGCTGAAAATTGCGTGTTCAGATTTGCTTTACCAGCAGCTACATCAAACGTTGTAGGACTTTGTTGTATACTCAAGCTTTTTTCGAGTAACACATGAGAAGAAGACAACTGAGAGGTGATCTTATTTTTTGCAATCTGTTTGAGATCTTCTATTTGCAACACTAACGCAGATACTTTTACTTTAGCCGATTCATTAAAGGTATTGGCAGCGGTTTCTGGGGCAACATCAGATTCAGCACTGACAACTTCTTTGAGCAATGCTCCCTCTACGAGCATTTCGCCTGCAGAAAGTTTGTTTTTTAAATTGTCTTCTGCCTGAGTAAAAAGATTTTTTGTCAAAGAATCTGCTGCGCGCTCAATATCGTCTTTAGTCACCCTTTTAACATTTCCCAAGGAACCTCCGGTCATTGCCGCAGTTGATTCTGCAGAAATATTATAGTAATAGGCGGTTCCCGATAATTTTGGCACTGAAAATTTAGAAGGCTTTATATTATAGTCAGACCCAGCTTCTTCTGCCTGCACCTTTATTTCAATAGATCCTGGTCCATTTTTAGTAGCTGCAGGAATGGTAACTTTACTCAAGCTCACAAAAAACTTTCCCGAATCAGATAAAAAGTGAGTTCCGGGTTTTAACGTTAAGGGTGAGAATGGGGTAACTTTATTATAAATACGTATTGTTCCCGATGCTTTCGTATCAGTTGATGAGCTTCCTGTCGCATCAAAAACCTGCTGATCACTTTCTTCTTGAACTACCACGCGAAGAGGAACAACTTTAGCGACCGCATCAACAGCAGTTGCCGATGTGTTAGCGATTACCGTTTCTTGCAGACTTATTTCTTCGAGCTTGGGCCAAATTTGTATATCTGCTTTGGCAAGTTTAAAGAAAACGAGTACGAGCAACAATGCCACAACAACTCCCCCTCCCACTAAAACTCTGCGTCCCAGAGGACTTTTTTGTTTTTTATGATGAACAGTTTTCCCCCGGTGAGTTGATTTTTTTTTGTGTTTCCCATCACCCTGCGACCTGACCATATGTTCAACTGCATGAGCGACTTTTGGAGGGACAACGTCGTAGATCTTTTTAGGCATTGAATTAAGATACAATTACCAAGAAACAATGACCAAACAATATCCAAACACTTAATATTCAAACACGGACTTGGTTATTGTATCTTGTATCTTGGTTATTTATTGAAGTATTGCTTTTATGCGACGAACTCCTGCGCTTACCGCTTCTTCTTTGACGATTCTAAATGGTCCCCGCCCATCGGGGCGAGGCTCGCCCGCTTTTAGCGGGGCGGCCAGTTCAGAAGTATTGCTTACATGCGGACCGCCGCAGAATTCTTTACTAAATACTTTATCTAAAATATCTTTCCCGATAGCTCCGCCATCGCGGATCCTCGATGCCTCTGGCATCGGGAGAATAAAATATACTGACACCGTGTTACCATATTTTACACCAAATTCCATTTCAGCACCAATCTTTTCTGCTTCTTCCTTTGGCATTTCTTTTTTAATAACCTCCAGGCCTTCCTGAATTTTTTCATTTACCATATCCTCAATCTTCTGTTTTTCCTCATCGGTAAGCTTATGGTCTAATGAAAAATCAATGCGCAAGCGTTCTTGGGTAATATTGCTCCCCCGCTGTTTTACCTGCTTGCCAAAGACCTCTTGCAGAGCTGCCAAGAGCAAATGGTGGGCAGTGTGCAGACGAATTGTTTTTGGATCATGGTCGGCTAATCCCCCCTTGAACATGCCTGCAGAAGCCATGCGCGAAAGATCCTGATGTTTTTTAAGTTCTTTTTCAAAATCCTCGTGGCGTAAATTTTTTGTTTTTTCTGGATCCAGTTCTTTAATAATATCAAACGGCAAACCAAAGCTTTGGTATAACAAAAATGCTGATTCGGGAGTAATAGTGCTTGTCTTTTCTAATTCCCCCAGGCCACGCTCGACGGTAGCCAAGAACTTTTTACGCTCCTCATAAATAAGATCTATAATGTTTTGACGTTTTGTTCCGAGCTCAGGATATTGAATGCTATATGCTTCAATAATGGTCTTGAGCAATTCCATTGGCCCTTCGGCACCAAAATTATTAACTTTAGCGTAGGTCATGGCACGCCGCAGGAGTCTGCGCAAAATATATCCTTGATCCTTATTGGAAGGCAAAATACCGTCGGCAATCAAGAATACTGCTGCGCGAAAATGATCAGCGGTAATCCGTTTTACTTTTTCATCAGCGGGTGGGATTTTTTTCATCAATGGTTCAAACAAATCCGTTTCAAAAATAGTACTTTTCTGCTGCATAACCATTGCCAAGCGTTCTAACCCCATGCCCGTATCAACCCCGGGCATCCCTAGCAGACTTAGTTCCTTGCGAACATTGCAAAAAAATTGATTGAACACCAAATTCCACACTTCAATGTTTTCCACATATATTTCTGTCGTCGGTCCGCACGGCCCTTCATCCCCCGTTGGCCCCCAAAAGTTATCAATTCCTTCTTTACGAATCTTTTCTGGGCTCATGCCTACCTTTTTCCACAATTCAAATGATTCTGTGTCTTCTTTGACATTTTTGCGCCAATCACCCAGGGGCACCTTTTCAGGACTGAAGACAGTCACATAATCAATTTCTAAACCCAGTTCTTTGGTTATAAACGTATACGCTAATTCTATAGCCTCTTTTTTACCATATCCCCCAAATGAAAAGTTTCCCAACATTTCAAAAAATGTCAGGTGACGTTCATCACCCACTTCTTCAATGTCAGAGGTCCTGATGCATTTTTGAATCGAAACAACGTTAGGGCCAAAGGGCGATTTCTCTCCTAAATAGTATGGCTTGAACTGCTGCATCCCAGCGGTCGTAAAAAGGACCGAAGGATCAGTCGGCAGCAAAGAAGCGCTCGGCACTATGGTACTCCCCCGTTCTTCGAAGAATTGGAGAAATTTTTCACGCAATTGGCTTGAATTCATTGCGTAATAATATCATGTTTTTTTATAACGTAAAAGGCGGTCCGACCGCGGTCGGACCGCCCCTCATAAACCAATTAATTTTTCTTTATCTTCAATTCAAGAACTTCTTCAATATCTGTCACTCTATTTTCTAATTTATTGAAGTCCTCCTGGCGAACCACATTAACGTTGTTTCTGTTTATAGTATTAATCTGTGTTTCTACCTTTTTAAAGCCACTTCTCACCTCGTGAGTAATAGATTCAAATCGTTTATCAACATATTGCTGGGCGCTATCAAAACTCTTCAACATCAAAACAGAGAGCTCTCTCACGCTCATATCTTCTTCTCGAATATGTTCTGTTTTTTTATTTTTCATATTGTTATTTTACCCTTCTCAAGATTCGTGTCAACAAAAATTTGTGTTAATAAGTTTTACGAACCTTCACCATATTTTCATAGAGAAAAGTTTATGATGAGCTAGCAGTAATTAAATATTATATTTATGGCACAAAAAAGAGGTTTTGCTGTAATGGATGAAAATCGGCAAAGACAAATTGCCAGTATGGGCGGCAGAGCAGCCCATCAATCAGGCCGCGCTCATGAATTTAGCCAAGAAGAAGCGCGGCGAGCCGGACAAAAGGGCGGAAAAGCTGGTAAGGGGAAACATAAAATTTCATAGCAGATAGTGGAAATCACGCATATAAAAAAACAACGTCCTTAATCTTGGTCAAGGACGTTATCGTGCGTAAATTTACGTATAGCGATCAGCCACTACCGAGGCAGCAAACGACAATGGTTTTATAATTGGCTCAAATCCGCTTCCCTTAATGAGTCCGGTCACTTCTTTGACCATTTCCTTCGTTTTGCCGTGTTCTCCCACATCCGCATGAATATAAGCAAACTGGTATTTGGTGCTATTGAGTTCTTTTTCTAATGTTTGGCGTAAGACGAGTGCTAATTCGCATGAGAGATAAACTTCCTGCAAAATACGCTGCTTCCAGTTAGTCGGCACGTTGATGAAGCGCTTTAAATAGGAATCAGGATAATGCATTTTTTTGAGGAAAAATCGGCCGCCGGCTCCCTGGCGCAAGACTACAATGGCAATCGGGAAAAAGGGCTTGTCAGACGAGGGTGAATCACATCCGACGACAATTTCATAAAAAAACTCAGGTTGCTCTGAGATATAATCTTGGATTTCTTGTATAACATCCTTAAAATCTAAGTTTCCCTTGCTCGGGCTAAAAAAGGTTCCGTTTTGTATTATATCGCTGTTCATTATCCCCTATCATACGCTAAAAATCCCTGATGTCAAACCGGAGCCTAGGGCACGAACTTAAATAATTTGAGTGGAAGCAATTGGATTAAGATTCTAGGCAAGGCGAGGAGGCTTATCAACGGACAGTGATAAGCCGACGAAGCCTTAACGACGAAGATTAGTTCAATTGCTTCCACCCTTCGGGAAGCCAAAAAATGGCTGATTTCTTCGTTACGCCTCCTCGGCGTAGCGCACAGGCTACGCCTCCTTCGGCAAGCCTTGAAATCGTCTCATTTTTTGGCTTCTCAATATTATTTAGTTCGCGTCCTAGACTCCAGGGGCTGATTTTACGATTTTGATGAATTCGTCGGCGTTGAGAGAGGCTCCGCCTACCAACAAGCCATCAATATTTGTTTCAGCCAAGTAAGAACCTGCGTTTGCACTGTTAGCACTTCCCCCATAGAGAATTTTTACCCCATCAACCAAATCTTTATTAATTTTTGCGAGGATTTTTTTAATAAGTAAAACTGATTGTATCGTCTCTTCAACCGAGCAATTTTTTCCCGTACCAATAGCCCACACCGGCTCATAAGCAATAATTATATTTTTTATATTTTCACGAGAAATATCTTTTAACCCTTCAACTATCTGCTTTTCTAGTACCACTATTTTATATTCCCCCTCTTTCTCTCCCACACATAAAATTGGCTTCAGCCTTGCTTCAAGCGCTTCTTTCAGTTTTTTATTGATAACTTCATTTGTTTCATGTAAATGTTCCCGCGCCTCTGAGTGCCCTACAATAACATAACTCACCTGTAAATCTTTGAGTTGTTGGGGGGCCACCTCTCCCGTAAATGCGCCCGATTCTTTATAAAATACATTTTGCGCTCCTAAAGTTAGCCCGTTTAATAGTGACAAGTAAATGAATGGCGGACAAATCACTATTTCAACATTTTTTATTGCTTTCACTCCTTTCTTTACTGCATCAAAAAGCTCTCTGGCTTCTTTTTCAGTCGAGGGATTCATTTTCCAGTTGGCAACAATAAGTTTTTTTATCATTGGGTTAAAATTTTAGGACCGTCTTTGGTGATTGCAATAGTGTGTTCAAAGTGAGCGGCCAATGAGCCGTCTTGGGTAGCAAAGCCGTAGCCATCGGGAGCTTTTTTTATTTGATAATCCCCCATCGTCACCATCGGCTCAATGCAAATAACCATTCCTTCTTTTAATTCCGTCCCTTTGTGTCGCTGGCCATAATTGGGAACTTGCGGGTCTTCATGAACCTCTTTGCCAATGCCATGCCCACATAAATCTTTTACTACTCCCATATTCTGATCTTCTAAAAACCGCTGAATCGTATTTCCCAAGTCCCCCGTGGTTATACCGGGCTTGGCTTTTTTAATGCCCAGCCGCAAGGCTTTTTTAGTTACATCAAGCAATCGCTTTGCCTCAAAAGAAATATTTCCCACGGCCACAGTCACGGCCATGTCAGTATTGTAACCCTTCCACAACACACCTAAGTCCAACCCCACAATATCCCCTTCTTTAAGTTTATAATCCGAGGGGAACCCATGAACAACCACATCGTTCACCGATGTACACAAAGAATAGGGAAACTTTTCGTACCCTTTAAAGGCGGGCTTGGCTCCCTGAACCAAAATAAGAGCCTCGGCGGCCCTGTCTAATTCCAGAGTGGTAATTCCTGGCTTGACCATTTTTTCAATTTCGTTGAGGACTTCAGCCAGAATCTTACCCCCTTCAGCCATTATTTTAACTTCTTCTTCTGATTTGAGATGGATCATCCTTCTAAATGAAATGCTTTTAAAATATCGGAATGAACCTCTGCAACACTTTGCTCTCCATTTATTTTTTCCACATGAAAATCATTATTCTTAAAATATTCAAAGAGAGGCAATGTGCGTTCTTTGTATTGCACAAGCCGTGTTTTGATAGTTTCTGGATCATCAAGGCCCTTTCTCCTTACTAATTGAGAGCCATCAAGCGGACACAACTTTAATTTTTCTGTTTCTTTACTATGCAAAATAGAGTGACGCATGAGCTCACAAATTTTTCGATTAGTGTTTCTTAATGCAGTTGTTTCAGCAGAAATTTCAATGAGTCCAATTTTAATATGTTCCTTTCCATATAATTTTACCAGAAGAGGCATTTCCCTTTCTGCCTCATACACCGTCCGTGGCGAACCAGACATCATCAAACTTTCTCCTTGCTCAAAACATCGCTTGATTTCTTTACTTATTAAGTACGTAGCAAATGGCGGGCTCGTTAAAATACCTTTTTTCCAGTTATCCATTTCCACCAGTACATCAATTTTTTCACCAAAACATTCAACAAATCTTTCGGCGGAATCTGTGGGTATTTTTTCAAATTTTTTGAATTCTCGCTCTATGACTTTACTGCTTTCAAGCGAAAACAGCCCGAATTTTTCGGTAAGAAGTTCTGACTGTGTTCCCTTTCCCGCCCCCGGCGGCCCAAATAAGATAATGACTTGTTTCATGTTATTTGATCTTAACCAGATTGTAGAGTAATATCAAGATAGCACACCCGTAATTCTTTTCTTCAAGGAGACTATCCATGGGATACATTCTTGCAGGTTGCATACTCATCATGTTGGTGCTTGCATTGTTTCTTGAAAAAGATGGGATTGGCTATATTCGCCACATTTTCAAAAAACTTGCTGGCAAAAAACTGATACGTGTACATAATAGAATAAGCCACAAAGAACTCGAGTACTGCGACAAGTCGCGAGTAACTGTTTACTCTGATCAACCCATCCCATGGATTACTAGAGACCTTACCGTCTCCAAAAAGTGAAAGTCTAAGAACCATCTTGGGCTTTTTTATTGCCGTTAGCCGTCAGGTATATTACAATAAACATGGCGTCGTTCTTTGACATTACAATGACATCCCAACTCCTAACAGGAGGACAACCATGAAAAGGCTCTTTCGGTTTCTGACGGGCGCATTTACTTTTGTACGTTCTTATTTCAATAGGACAGTTTTTATTGCGATCCATCTTGCAGTACTTACGGTGTTTTTCGTGCCGTTTTCTTTGTTTGATCTTTGGCTTCTCATTGGCTTTTTCTTTTTAGGAATGTTTGGTATTTCAGCTGGGTATCACCGGCTACTTTCGCACCGGTCATATGGAGCTAATCGCCTAATGCGGTTTGCATTAGCTTTTATCGGATGCACCGCAGCACAAAAGGGACCTATTTGGTGGGCAAAGCAACACATTGACCACCACTTATACACTGATACACCAAAGGATCGTCATTCGCCCGTATCGCCGTATCTAAGTTTTTGGCATGGCCATATTGGTTGGCTCTTTAGTAAAAAAGAAGGGGAACATGACTATTCTTGCGTAAAGCACTTAACAAAGCATTGGGAAATGAGATTATTGGAACGGTTTAATTTTGTTCCAGCCTTATTACTTCTTTGGCTTTGTTGGTTTCTTGATGGCTGGAGTGGAGTCATATGGGGTTTTGTGGTAAGGACAGTGGTTTTATACCATTCTACCTTTGCAGTGAACTCAGTGTGCCATTGGAGTTGGTTTGGTTACCGAAAATTCGATACGCCAGACCACAGCCGCAATGTGTGGTGGCTGACTCTTTTTACTTTGGGTGAAGAATGGCACAATGACCACCACAAACATCAAGGCCGGTCCAAGCAAGGGGTTGGCTGGTGGAAAATAGATTGCAGTTGGTACCTTCTATGGTTTTTCTGGGTCATTTCCGGAGGAAAACTTGTGTGGGGGTTGCATAAACCCATTCATAAACCTCAAAAGGAATTGGCTGGCATTCAGTAACCGATAAACAAAAAGCCCCGACACGCGTCGAGGCCTTTTTTTGTGTAAAATTGACATAAATTTAAAAATATGTTAAAAGCATCGTGTTGCTATTTAACATCAATCAATATACATGAAAGGAGTAACATGAGAAACAAGGGCCCTGAAGCTATTTTCAACAGTCGATATGATGGCTTTAGCTGTCCAAGATGCAGAGGCCACCTTAATAAAGAAAAAACACATCGACTTTGTAATAGCTGTCCCGGTATCTTCCCCTGCTCTAGGGTGAAACACACTTGTAGCTATAAAGATTGCTACGAAGTGACAGATGGCCTTTGTCTTGCCGACGACGGAGAATGGGAGTCAAGATGTAAGGATCATTTCAATGAAACAGTAGTCAAATGCAAAGAACGAAAAAAGCTGTATAAAACTTCCAAATCGCGGAAAACAAATGCTCAAGTCACTGGCCAATCTGGCAAGAAAAAAAGAATTATAAAAAAGGGTGAATTTCCCGGACAACACTCCTAACATAAACAAAAAGCCCCGACACGCGTCGAGGCCTTTTTATATAAATATACAATTGAAAACTAATAGTATCACCTTTTTAAAAGCTTTTAAAAAGGTGATACTATGTGCTAATGCTACAGTTTTTCAATAAGGAATATTTTAACATATTTATCTAAAGAATATACTTGAAGTAATTTTTCTGTTTTCTCTATAACGTCATAGGGAGTAACCCACACACTTTGTTGAAAGAGTTTATATCCTAAATTTTTCAAAACACTTCTGAGTAAATTCCTCGCCTTTCGATTGTGCTGAGGAATATCAAAGGCGATCATAATCCATCTTCTATCTTTTCTTTTTTTCTTTTCTTGTATTTTAAAACTTGCTTTAAGAAGCTTATTAAACCCTCCTTTTGTAAGCATTATAGCTTTTTTACCTTTTAAATTTTTAACTTTGATAAAATTCCTTCTCTTAAGATGATATACTAACTGATTAAATTGTTTATATCGTTTCTCTTTACGATATTGCCTGAAAATTGGATTGTCATTGCCAAATAAAATATGTATCTGTTGATATTTAGTGCTTAATAAATAGTTCATTATCTCTCCGCCAATACCTACTAAGGGACGTATTATATCAAGAAGAAATTGATCAGTAATTGGTAATTTCATATTTTTATTTTTATACCCTCTTTTTCAAAGCTTTCAAAAAGAGGGTATACATACAATTTAAATCAATAGAGTTATAAGTACATTAGACCGTAACAAAAACCCGTCGTAAAGACGGGTTTTTGTTAATAACTAGAGAGTCCTATATTGTATTTAGAACGTGTCGTATTCTCGCATTTCCAGCTGGGCATTGATTTGGCGCATGGTTTCAAGAACCACACTCACCACGATCAAAAGAGAGGTACCTCCGATCAAGAACGTGAAACTGGTAATGCCAGTTGCTCCTGCAATAATTGAAGGCAATACGGCAATCAATCCCAAAAAGATGGCGCCGGTGAACAAAACGCGGTTTAAAATATGTTTTAAGAATTCTGCCGTTGAACTTCCTGGTCGTACGCCCGGAACAAACCCTCCCATCTTCTGAAGGTTTTCAGCAATAGTTTTTGGATCAAAAGTTACCGCGGTGTAAAAATAGGTAAAGACAATAACTAAGGTAAAATATAAAACGCCGTTGATCCAAGGATCATTGAAAAATGCATTAACTGAGTTGGCTGCATTCCCGACAAACCCTCCCACACCTGCAAGGAATCCCGCAATCATACCCGGAAACAGCAAAATAGAGAGGGCAAAAATAATAGGAATAACACCGGCTGGGTTCACATTCAAAGGCAAATAGGTGGAGGCGCCTCCGTACATTTTATTGCCCCGCACGCGCTTTGAATAAGAAACGGGGATATTCCGGCGGGCTTCGGTAATAAGGACAACCCCTGCAACAATAACGACCGCCAAAGCAAAGAATAACAGATATGCGGGAATGCGCGAAGGATCCCAACTGACAAACGTCTGGAAAATACTAATCGGCAAACTTGAGACAATACCCGCAAAAATCAAGAGTGAAATACCGTTTCCCAACCCCTGTTCTGAAATAATTTCTCCCAACCACATCAAGAACATGGCACCAGCTATAATAGTAATAATAGAACCAATGAAAACAGGTAAAGATAACGCCCCAATGACTCCCTGTCTCTGAAACAAGGTAAGCATACCGTAGCCTTCAAATGCAGCCAGAGGAATCGTTAAAAGCCTAGCATATTGGTTAAATTTTTTCTTGCCTGCCTCCCCTTCTTCTTTGTACATTTTTTCTAATTGGGGAAAAATCATTGTCAAAAGCTGCAAAATAATGGTGGCAGTAATGTATGGCCCCAATCCCATTAAGACGATAGAGAAGTTACTCAAAGCGCCTCCCGAAAACAAGTTCAAGAGTCCAAAAACTTGGTTTTGGTCAAAGAATCGGCGAATGTTTTCTGAACCAATGCCCGGAATAGGCACGTTTGCTGCAATGCGAAAAACCACAAAGAGCCCGATAATAATCAGGAATTTATTGCGTAAGTCCTTGTTCTTAAAAAAGAATAGAATGCGATCGTAAAACATAGAATGTTATATTTGTTATAATCGTTCTATCGCTCGCCTGCGGGCTCGCCTGTTGTAACGTTATAACGCTACAACGATTATAACATTACAACTTTATTGTTCCACCTGCTTTTTCAATGATAGCTTTTGCAGCTTCAGATGCTGTGCAATTTTCGAACACCAATTTTTTGGTGAGCTTGCCATTGGCAAGTATTTTAATCTCAGGAACTTTGCCTTTAATCATGCGCACCAATTTTTTTTCAACTAAAATCTGTGGGGTCACTGTTTGACCATCCTCAAAATGTTTTTCTAATTTTTCCACATTAATGGCGGTTGAAAAATTAGGCATTTGGGCTCGGCGGTATCCCTTTAGTTTTGGATAACGCTTAATAAGCTCACGGATCATTGGCACCATTTTTCTGCCCGCCCGAGAACTCTGCCCCTTATTTCCCCTTCCTGAGTAAGTCCCCTTTTTGCCTCCCCTGCCTACTCTTTTCTTACGATGAGAACTATGGGTTGGTTTTAATTCGTGAATCTGCATAGATTATATGGTTTTTGTTTTGCGTTCTTTCTCTTTTTTTGCTTTTTTGGGTTTGTCAGTTTTTTTAGACAAACGATCCTTGAACTTCTGTACTCGTCCCAATGTATCTAAAATCTTCTCCTTTTTCGTGTAGAAAGGGTGGCAATTGGAACAAATTTCAGTTTCGATAAATTCTTTGGTAGATCCCACGGTAAACGAATTACCGCACGCGCATTTTACGGGTGCTTTAGGATAATAAGTTGGGTGTATGTCTTGTTTCATTTAAATATCTTGCTTTACCCTGTTAAATAATTTCGCTTGCGAAATTAGCGCTAAGCGCTATTTAACGGGGTGAATGATACAAAGATAATAACAAATTTTTAAAATAAAGGCAAGAGCTTCCAGCAATTATTCATTAAAACTCTCCATTGTGTTTTTAGTACGATCGTACTAAAAACACAATACAAAAAAAATGGCTACGCAAGCGTAGCCCTTAATCCCAATGTTTTGGTTTCTGATCATACGATGTGGAGGCCACAACGATTCCTTCGCTATCAAACCATTGTTCTAAAAAACATCCATTGCTCCCCCATTCACTGGATATATACCCGCGCCAGCAACTGAGCGTCGGCCGCTTTTTAGGCTTAGGCCGAAAATAACGTGGTTTTCTTCCTAACCTAAGAAGTCGCTCCAGGATTGACCTGGCAGGAACTCTTTTCTTGCGCAGTGGCATGATCGCCTCCGTTTTTAAGGTTCGCGATTGAGAAAACTTAACTTATATGCTACTCTATTTTAATGGAAAATCAAACTCATACAGATAAGCAAACCGTAATTATTGAAATTAGGGCGGGAACCGGCGGAGACGAAGCCGGGCTTTTTGCGCGCGATTTATATCGCATGTACTCGAAGTACGCCACTTCACAAGGATGGGGGCAAAAAGTGTTGGATTCTAATATGTCTGACATTGGCGGCTATAAGGAAATTGTCTTTGAATTGCAGGGACCAGGAGCCTTTGACCAGATGCAATATGAGAGCGGTGTTCACCGCGTCCAGCGTATTCCCAAAACTGAAAAACAGGGTCGCGTACATACGTCCACTATCAGCATTGCTATTTTGGAGGCGCCACAAAAAATGGATATTACGATAAATCCTTCTGACTTGAGGATAGACACCTATCGGTCTTCAGGAGCCGGCGGACAATACGTTAACAAAACCGAATCGGCCATTCGAATTACTCACAAACCCTCGGGTCTTGTGGTCACCAGCCAAACAGAACGCAGTCAATTGCAAAATAAAGAAAATGCCATGCGCTTGCTTGCCGCTCGACTTCTGCGAGCACAACAAGAGGCAGATTCATCAAAATTAACTCAAGCTCGACGAGAGCAAATTGGTTGGGCCAAGCGCGCTGAAAAAACCCGCACCTATAATTATCCGCAAAACCGTATTACTGATCACCGTATTGGCAAATCGTGGCATAGTCTGGAAGATATTGTTGACGGCAATCTCGCTCCAATAATGAAAGCTTTCAATAAGTGGACTGCCTCTGCCGAAGGCTCTGGCGAGTCAAGGGAGGAAGAGAACAAGGCAAAAAATCCGCAGTAATCTGCGGATTTTTTGAGCATTTTTTGAGCATAAAAAAACCGTACAGAGATAATACGGTTCCCCCACCTAATCTTCTTCAAAGAGCTTTAATGAATCCCATACACCCTATGACTGATTTTGAAAACTCTCGCAAGACCAGTAATTTCAAAAACTTCAAAAATCTAAGGTGCCAAATTACATATTACCAATTCCCCATGGACTCTGCCTATCTTCTCGTTTAAGGTAATAAGTTTACCTAGCATTGCGCTACACATATATTCAACTTCAGTACAATTTAGCAGAACTCGGACATTATTGGCAACCAAACTATACAATTCATTGCCAATTTCTTCAGTTTGATTAAAATCACAATCTGGATTCATGATCACTTTATCAACAAAACGAATGATGATTACGCCGTCTCCTTTTTCAGTGATAAGACGCTTTGCCATGATGAGCCTCCTTGAATTTGGGAAAGAGCAACGCAAGTTAGTGAAACTTTATCATAAAAAATACATTAATCAAATACTCAACCCTATTTAAAATTTCACACATAAAAAAACCCGTCTTAGTCAAACCAGGTTGTTTGAAGTATCTAAGACGGGCGGCGCCCGACTGCTTGCCGGCGCATGAATATTGAAAAGTGACAGGGGCAACTCCAGTAGAACCCCGAAGAGAAGAGTTGTAATGTTACCTCAAAGAGGCCAATACCACTCAACCAGCTTTGAGCAGTGGTCCTGGCGAACCACCACATTAAAGGGACGTGTGCTCATCCCAACCCCTGTCACTTAAGTTGCAAAAGCGAATCTGGTAGCACTGTAGGCAAAGGAACGTCTCGTCCATACTTGTGTTTAGGACTCCCGCCCGTAGGCTTACCAGATTCGCAAGATGGAAAGAGCGGTGAAAAAGTGGACTTGGGATCCTATCTACGGGAACGGTTTGGGAGGATGTGGCATCCCAAGTCCACCACACAGTTGGATTGTAGCAAATAAATGAACTTAGTCAAGTATTCTTCAAAACTAAAATACATTATCCCCTCCAATTGCAGAGCCATTGTCCCGGTTAAATAATTTTACTTCGTAAAATTAGGCCGAAGGCCTATTTAACTGGACGGGGCAATTTTGCAGAAGCAAAATTACTGCAATTGGCGTATTTTTTATAAAAGCGAAGTACACGCTTGCCAAAGTAACTCTCGCAGTCCCGCCAGCTGGTTTCTGCGTTAGTAGAATGGCGGGACGAGAGTGTAGATAAAAAATCCCCGCTGGGGGATTTTATTATCGGTACTTTGGCAAGCGTGTACGAGCGCCCCCCTACCCGCCAATCGCTTTAATATCAGCCTCGTATTGGTTTGCAATACTAATCACAGACCGTGCGTAGAATTTGTCGTAGTTTGTGCAACTATTTCCGCAATAATATTTCATAGCTGCATTAAATTCATCGGTTTTAGCACCGTTATCTTTCAATAATAATCCGGTAGCCAAGAACGCATCATCAATATCCCAGGGGTCGGCAACTTTTCCGGTAATGCTCGTTACTTTTTTACCATATCCCAAGTTAACCCAGGTATCAGGAATAAACTGAGACGGTCCCATTGCTCCTCCCCATCCGTATGGCACTTTATTGTAGTAAATAACACATGATACCGGCGTGGCAAATGGGTCACGCGCTAATCCCTGACTCTCGTTAAGCGATTTTATCAGATCCATAAAGACTGGTATATCTCTTCGCGGGCTCATGGTCTTTGGCGAAAATGCTCCCGTTTTTATCTTTACCCCATCTCCTGTTGTGGTATTTTTCAGGTAGCACTGTCCTACGTTTTTACCCAAATTAGATTCTTGAGTCAAAATAGCCAATACCAACGCCGCCCGTACCCCCGTAACCGATTGAACATATTTGGCAATAGAAACCGCTTGGCCAAAATTAGGAGTATTATTGCCCGAAACACCGATCAGTTCAAAAATACGTGACTTAATTGCCGCTGCTTTTTTGTCCGTATCTGCTTTGTCTTTTACTTGCTGCTGATACTGGGCCTCGGTAAGCTTAAGGTATACTTCCTGCTGTTTTTTATTCTCTTCATTTTCTTTTTTCTGAAGACTTTGGATTTGAATTGTTTTTTGCAACTGTCCGCGCTCCCCTTCCTGTTTTATGCGTTGATTTTCTAAATACACTTGGAGGCTTTGAGTATTTTCAAGAAGATTACTGACTTTGCCGTTTAAATTTTCCAGGTACGAAATATTACCAAAAAAATCTGACAAATTTCCCTCTAACAAAATAACGAAGGATGGTTTTTTATCCTCTTCGTAAATGGAACGTAAAATATGGGCAATTTGAGTTTGAGAATCTTCTATCTTAACAACGGTCTTATCAATAGAGGTTTGGGTATCGGTAATTTGAATGGTCAAGTCTTTGACCATCAAGGTTCCCTGGTTAATTGCGTATTCTAAACTCTGAACTTTTTTCTTGAGAGAAGCAACTTGTGTTTGAAGAGTGTTTTTTTGCTGCTGGGTTTTAGTGATGTCTTTGGCAATTTCAGCTGACTGTTGATCATAGTAGGCAGCACACTTTTCTAAAGTAGCCCGGCAATCGGCTGCACTGAGTTCTTGGCAGCTATTTTGCGAGCTTGAAATCTGTTGGCACAGAGCAGCTAAATCTTCTGCTGCAGCCAAAAATGGAATACATAAAAACAACGAAAGGAAAAATAATATTTTATTAAAATTCATCTGTTCTTCACATTATTTTTAACTAAAAAACCAGCCTCAGTCAATATTGACTGAGGCTGGTTTTCATGGTTTTTAGATTACGTTTTAGGTTTTTTCTCTTCGGGGGGCGCTTCAACTACTTCCTCTTCTTTCTTTGGCTTCTCTACCTTCTCTACGTCTTCTACTTTCTCTTCAATTGGCACGGCAAGTTCTTCTTCAATCTTTTGCGGAGGTACCACCGAAGCCACTATTTCATCAGGATTCTTGGTTACCGTGACCTGAGCAGGTACATTCAAATCTTTTACCAAAATATGATCTTCAAATGTTTTAAGACTCTCAATAGATACCTTGATTTCATGAGGCAAGTTCTGAGGAAGGGCTTTTACTTCAATTTCAGAAATGTTTTTAACCAATGTTCCCCCTAAATCTTTTTCGGCAAGAGCAACCCCTTCAAAAACAAGAGGAATATTTACTTCTACCTCTTGGGTTAACGATGGCTGCAAAAAATCAATATGGACAATGGTATCGGATACAGGGTCTCGCTGAATTTCGTGAACCAATACGGGCCTCTTTTGCTTTTCTCCCTCAACCAAAAGTTCCACCAGCGAGCTTTCGCCGGCAGTTTTTAACACTTTCTTGAACTCTTTTTCATCAACAGCCACGGTCACATTTTTTGATTCAGGACCGTAGACTACTGCAGGAATCTGGCCAGCTTTTTTGAGTCCGTTGGCTTTTTTCCCGAGTTCTGTTCTGGTTTTTGCTTGTAAACTGATCATACAGAGGAATGTAGCACGTTTTTAAAAAATTGTACAGAGGCTGCGAAGTGTCTGGCACCTCGCAGCCCTGAGTGTTTAAATTCTATTACTGCTTCCAAAGAGCTGTATTTTTTCCTCTACTACCCTTTGTACCGCCTCTATGGGTTTTCCTAAATATTTATAGGGAGTAATTTCGGTAGGATCCTCCAAAAGCGCTTGGCGAAGGGCATTTGAAAATGCCCGACGCGAATCAGTATTAATATTAATTTTGACAATTCCCAGTTGAATTGCTTCCTTCATATCATTTTCCGGAGTCCCCGACCCCCCATGTAAAACCATAGGAATTGAAATATGGCTGGCAATTTCGCTTAAGCGATCAAGCCGTATATTCGGCGAAACTCCCTCGCTATCTAAACCGTGAAATGTACCTACCGAGATTGCTAAGACATTCACCTTTGTCTTTTTTACATATTCTTTAGCTTCATCAGGATTAGTCAGATTCTCTTCTTTAATTTCAAATTTTTCTTGATACACCTTTGAGGCATCGGTACCAAATCTTCCCACTTCCCCCTCAACAATAACACCGCGCCATCCTGCAAAATTAGCCACTTGCTGGCTTATTCTCGTATTTTCTGCCAATGGCAATTTTGAACCGTCAAAATGAACCATATCATACCCTGCCTTAATAGCTTCTTTAATATATTCAAAAGATTTGGCATGATCGAGGTTTAAAAATATCGGCAACCCTGTTTTTTTACGCAAGACGTTGCGCAGTGCCACGACTTCCTCGAGTCCCAAAAACTTCGATTCCCCTTCCGAAGTCCCTATAATCACCGGAGACTTGAGATTGTACGAGGCCTGGACGATCGCTTTCATTTGCGAAAAATCAGAACAGTTAAACTGTCCGATCGCAAATTTTTCCTTATATGCTTTTTGAAGATAATACTTTAAATTTTTCATTTTTTTGATTTATTGATAATTCAAGACCTCATTACATTTTTCTACATGCTCTTTAACAGTAAATAAAGGGCACCATTTTTCGTATAATTTTCTGCTATTACCATCTAACGGCTGATAAATTTTCCCGCCTAAGACATTATAGCATTCAAGATAATCGCGTTCTTTAAATTTACCATATATTTCCTGTACAATTCTGTTACACTCTTTATCTATCATACATATGTCCTTCATCATCTACAAAGATTTCATACCAAAAGTCATTACTTCGCTCATACCAATCTGATGGCATCAATAAAAGTAGGACTATATTGCCTAAAATGAAGAATATAAACAATAAAAATAAAAGAATAACTCTTATTTTTGCTGTTTTGATTACTCTCTTCATAATCCGGCCCATTATATAACCAATAACAAACCCAGGAAGAAAAAGTAGAGGAAGCAATAAAAATCCTAACCATCCAATGAGAGATATTAAAAAGATAATATAAGCAGGACCATATACAAGAGTAATTACCCCAAATATAAAAACACCCAAAAATGCTCCTAAAAATTCGGTATCCTCCTCAATTAAATTAAAAAAATTTTTCATATTTTCATCTATTTAATTGTCTATTCACGCTTTAAATTTTTCATTTGATTTTTTTAATTTAACGTGATACCCAAAGCATAGGACCTTAACAACGCGGGAGGGATAACAATGGCCAATCTGTCGCTTCAAACACTTGTCGAGATTGAAAGATTAGCTGATGAACAAGCGAGTCTTTATTCTGATCAAGATGTAATGAGCACTCTCAATCCCGAACAATCTGTTCCTGGCATCTTTTACTATATATATAATAATGCGGTGATAATTAATGAGGATCCCCAAATGATTATCGATCTGGCAGAAGAAATCGGCGTTGATACTACGCATTTTTCTTATTTTATAAGTTTTGTTTGTGCGGCACAAGGAGTTTCAGAATTTCACGTAAGTCGAAATGATCCTCAGTCTCATAAAAAGATTGATCTTATGTATGAGGCTGCACAAAGATTAGCCCATGGATTTGGCCTCTATCATGAGAGGAATGAGTGGTTCAGCTGGTTCAATGCTTTAATTAAAAAATGCATTGTACGTCAACGCGAGATCGAAAAAAACAGAACACTGCAAAAATCAATGAAAAAATCTCCTCCCCCTTCGCCCAATTAACGTATTGCCCATAATCTATTATGGGTTTTTTATTATATTTCCTCTTTTATAACTTCCACTCTTTCAAACTTCTGGCCTTTTTTTAATAATCCGTTTTTGGCGCCCATTTCAGAAATGCAACCGGTGGAATTTGCCATGGCAAACTGAATTGCTTTACCTATATCACTGCTTCTCATGAATTCGGCCACAAATCCTGAGCCAAATGCATCACCAGCACCCGTGGTATCTTGGATATTAGGCTCTTTATGAGGTTTAGCTGAATACAGATGTTTTCCATCAGAGACCACCACTCCCTCTTCCCCTTTTGTCATAATAGCAATACCGGGGCATAGCTCGTCAATTTTTTGGAAAATCTCTTGTTCTCTTTCAAAAGATATTTTAGTTAAAAAACTTGCTTCTTCTTGATTTAAAATTAACACATCTACTTTTTGAGCTATGTGGATAAAATTAGGCAAAGACAGTTGAGCGATGCTCGGATTTACCGCTACTTTTATATTGTTTTTTTTGGCAACGCTTACTAATTTGTGGAAATTTTCTGCCAATAAGCCGGTTAAGGGAGCAATATAAAACCAGGCTGCCTTCAATTTGCTCCAGGGAATATCACGGTAATCCAGTAATTCCGATGCTCCCCGATACGCTAAAATAGTTCTGTCATGCCCGCTATTGGTGATAATAACCGAATGATTTGTTGCTTTTTCTTTTTTCCATGCGACAAAATTTGCTATTTTTAACGTTTGCAATTCGGCCATGATATCTTTTCCTGCTTGGTCGGCCCCTATCGCCCCGCAGTAGGCTGTCTTAAACCCCTGATTGGCAAATGTAGCTGCGCTATTGGTTCCTCCCCCGCCGGTGGTAAAATAGAGTTCTTCTATATCTATTTTTGACCCCAGAGGGAAACAGACACCTTCTCGCGCAGAAGCATCATATTTGAGCAATGAAACTTTTTTTGGTTTTAAAAAAATGTCGCGGGTGGCAGAACCAAAGGTAATAACATCAAGTTTCATAGTGACTTTTCTTTTTTTGCGATGGCGAGCATTGTTTTTATGACTGAATCAGGGTTTAAAGAAATAGATTCAATACCGATATCAACCAAAAATTCAGCAAAATCAGGAAAATCCGATGGCGCCTGCCCACATAAGCCCGAATACTTGCCTTTTTCCTTGCACACTTTTACGACCCAGGTAATCATTCCTTTTACCGCCGTATTTTTTTCGTTCCCCACAAGAGCAATTTCAGCATTGTCTCGGTCGAGCCCTAAGGTTAACTGGGTTAAATCATTAGAGCCAATTGAAAATCCATCGAATAGTTCCAGAAACTGGTTGGCGAGCACCACGTTGGCAGGAATCTCGCACATGGCATAAATCTTAAGAGACTTAAGATTTATGCCACCTCTTCGAGCCTGAGAGCTCTCAGAGCCGATGGCCTGAGCGGAGTCGAAGGGTTTCCTACTTAATCCGGCTTCCTCCATAATTTTTAAGACTTTTTGCCCCTCTTCTATGGTTCGGCAAAACGGTACCATCGCCTGTACATTATGTAATCCAAATTCTTCGCGGACTTTTTTCATTGCCAAGCATTCGAGCAAAAATGCTTCTTTAAATTTTTCGTTATAATAGCGTGACGCACCCCGGAACCCAATCATCGGGTTTTCTTCTTTTGGTTCATACAAAGACCCGCCGACTAATTCGCGGTATTCATTTGTTTTAAAATCAGAAAAGCGAACAATAACCGGTTTTGGGAAAAATGCCGCGCCTATTTTTCCAATTCCCTCAGCTAACGTGTCAACGTAAAATTGAGTTTTGTCTTTGTGTCCCAACGACAAAGTATCAATCTGTTTTTTGAGCGCAGGTTTTAACTTTTTGTAATTAATAAGGGCATTGGGATGGATTTTGATGGTATTTGCGATAATAAACTCTTCTCGTGCCAAGCCGACGCCGTCATTGGGAATAAAACTGAGGTTAAAGGCCTGGCTCGGATCCCCTACATTCATTAAAATTTTTGTTTTTGATTTCTCAATTTTTGAGATATCGGTTTTGTGTACTTTAAAGGCAACTAATCCCTTGTATATAAAACCATTTTCTCCGCGGGAACAATCCACCGTAATTTCCTGGCCCGTTTTAATGGTTTTAGTTGCATTACCAGATCCCACTACACACGGAATACCCAATTCGCGAGAAACAATGGCAGCATGGGCAGTTCGGCCGCCCGCATCAGTGACAATAGCTGAGGCCAGCTTCATGGCCGGCACCCAATCGGGATCGGTCATCGTCGTTACCAATACCTCTCCTTTTTTGAATTTATTAATGTCTTTTGCTGACTTAATAACATGGGCTTTCCCTGAGCCAATTTTACTCCCCACGCTCAAGCCTTGGACAATGGCTTTAAGCTGAGAACTAGCGCCTTCCAGCTTATACTCTTCTAATACATTCACATTGCGCTTGCTTTGGACGGTTTCAGGCCGCGCCTGAACAATATACAACTTGCCATCAATGCCGTCTTTTGCCCATTCCATGTCCATGGGTTTTTGATAATGTTCTTCTACCAGCATTGACCAGCGGGCCAGATTCAAAATCTCCTCGTTGTCTAATACAAATGACTGACGCTCCGCAAGCGATGTTTTAATATTTTTGGTCGGTTCTTGAGGGTTGCCCGTATAAATCATTTTCAGTTCCTTTGAGCCAATTTTCTTTTCTACGATTGGTTTAAAACCCTGCTTAAGAGTTGTTTCAAAAACATAATATTGATCGGGATCAACGCGTCCAAGCACCACGTTTTCCCCGAGTCCCCAGCTGGCATTAATTAAAACGACGTCCGCAAATCCCGATTCAGTATCGCACGAAAACATGACCCCTGAAGCGGCTTTGTCAGACCGAACCATTTTTTGAATTCCCGCCGACAGTCCTACTTTTAAATGGTCAAATCCCATTTCTTGTCGGTACACGATCGCCCGATCAGTAAAAAGAGAAGCAAAACACTTTTTTACCGCCTCCACTACCTGTTCTTCGCCAGTAATATTTAAAAATGTTTCTTGCTGACCAGCAAAACTTGCATTGGGTAAATCCTCGGCAGTGGCGGACGAACGCACCGCAACGTCAACATCATTCGCCCCATATTCTTTTGATAATTCTTGATACGAAACGACAACATCACGTTTTAAATCCTCCGGCAACTCAGCAGCAAGAATTAATTGGCGCACTTTTTCCCCTCTTTCCTGCAAACCTTTAAGATCATGAACATTTAAGTCAGCTAAAACATCCTTGATTTGTTGAGATAATCCGGTTTTTTGTAAAAAACTAAAATATGCCTCAGCGGTCGTGGCAAAGCCGTTAGGAATATTAACCCCTTTGGCAACCAAATTATTGTACATTTCCCCCAGCGAAGCGTTCTTGCCACCCACTATCGGTACATCTTTGATAGCTAATTCCTTGAACCATAAAATATTTTTGGGAGTGTTTTCCATGAAAAAGTTTTGAATTGATTCATTCATTTTAACATTCTTTTGTACAAGCAACAACAATACTTTACGAACGCCACTTTTTCTGTTAGAATTGCAAGTAATATTCTGGGTGATTAGTTCCCGCCCCGAAGGGGCGAGGCTCGCCCACCGAAAGGTGGGCGGCAGTGGTACCTGCCTGCGCAGGCAGGGAACGTCCCGATAGCTTCGCTATCGAGGATCCTCGATAAATTATTTTGAGAAATAATTTATCGGGACCGTCTTGTACATCGCTTTGGTGGGTCCATAGTTCAGTGGTAGAACGCCGTCCTGATAAGACGGAGGTCGAAGGTCCGATTCCTTCTGGACCCACCAAAGCGATGGAACGCAGATCAATAAAAAATATATGGAAATGTGTTCCTAAGACGGAGGTCGAAGGTCCGATTCCTTCATCACCCACTTTATGAAGATCATCGCAAAGATAAAGCCCGCTAGCAAAAAAGAATTAGTTGAAAAGATTGATGAACATAACTACCTTGTTTGGGTAAAGGCTCCTCCACGAGACGGTAAAGCCAACGCAGCAGTTATTAAGGCATTGGCTGATTACTTTAATACCAGTCCCGTCCTGATTGAAATAATATCCGGCCACATGACAAGAACAAAAATTATCAAAATCAACTTATAAGTTGATTTTTTTTATGAGACATGTACACTATGAGAATCATGGCCAAACAGAAGAAAAAACTAAAAAAGGTGAGGTCAACGACAAAGAAGAGAAAAAAGAGCGTTGTTTCAAGAAAACCTATTAAAAAACCTGCTCAAAAGCTACGGTCTGTTAAAAAATTACCAAAAAAAGCCAAGAAAATTTTGCGCAAGAAGAAAATTACACGTAAAAAGAAAAAAGCTGTTGTAAAAAAAGTTCAGAAGAAAAAGATTGTCAAAATCAAGCGCCGCGCATTACCCAAGACGCCTAAAATTGACTTCCCTGCCGAATCATTTTTCAAAACCCGCATTAAAGTCATCGGCATTGGTGGAGGCGGCGGTTCAATAGTTTCAGAAATTGGCCGTTCACTCAAAAAGGCTACTTTTGTTATTGCAGATACGGATACCCGAACCGTCAGAAAGCGTTCAGGTATGAAATATTTCCTTTTTGGACAAGAACTAACTCACGGATTGGGAACCGGCATGAACCCAATACTGGCACGAGAGGCCGCCGAACAAGAAAAAGAAAAAATAGCAGGACTCTTTAAAGAACAGAATATTGTTATTTTTATCGCTTCATTGGGCGGGGGCGTAGGATCAGGGTCTACGCAAGTATTTGTGGAAAAAGCTGCTGAAAATTTTGAGGGTATTTCCTTTGGCATCTTCACCCTTCCATTTGCTTTTGAAGGAAAGGCAAAAACTCAAATTGCCCAAAAATCTCTTTCTCATTTGCGCAGGTTCTTAAATGTTTCTATCACGATCCCCAACGAACGTATTTTTAAAGTTATTAATCCCGATATTCCCATTACCCAAGCGTTTTCAGTGGTTAACAAACAACTCATTGAATCACTTGAAAGCCTTATTGACCTGATTTATAACCCCGGCATTATCAATATTGATTTTGCTGACCTTCGGGCCATTCTCAAAGGAAAAGGAAATTTGGCCTTTTTGAACACCGTCGAAGCTTCAGGCAAAGACCGTCTCCAAAAAATTCAAGAGCAAATTCTCCATAATTCCCTCTACCGCACCAATAATTTTAAAGCTGAAAAAATTCTGTTCAACATCCAAGGCAGCAACGACCTGAGCATGGTTGAAGTGGATCAGATCAGCAAAACTATTAGTGCTCAAAATCCCAAAGCTAAAATTATTTTCGGCATTTCTAAAAACCCGGCCCAAAAACACACTATTAAGGCTACTTTATTAATGACTGGTGCACCGATTGGCGGCGAACTCCCTGCCCTCCCATTACCAGAGGTCTCAGAAAAACCCCTTAACATTATAAAGAAGGAACCATCTCGACAGAGTCGAAAATCAGAGGTAAAATTAGAATCCCGACAAAGTCGAGGATCCTCGATAGAATCGGGAAGGAAACAAAAAACTAAGAAAAAAGTTAAAAAAGTTGTAGGCGACGAAGAACAGGTATCATCAAAGGGGACATTTGTTCCTGTCTTTACTCCCCCGCCTATTGCAGTTGCTGACTCAATAAAAGCAAGTACTATACAACATCCTAAAAAACCTGCTATCCGCCGTACCGCCTTAGAAATAAAAAAAGCCCAAGAAACACAGGAGCAAGAAAAATCTGATCAGGAAAAAGAATGGGAAATCCCCGCTTTTTTACGGAAAATAAAATTTAAGCCTTAATTATGTCAGAAGAACTTCAGGTAAAAAAAGCTATTATCCCCGTTGCCGGACTCGGAACGCGCTTTCTTCCATTGTCATTGGCTCTTTCCAAAGAGTTTTTTCCGCTCGTCGACAAACCTATTGTTCAGTACATTGTCGAAGAAATGAAGAAATCGGGCATCCAAGAAATTGTGTTTATCATCAACCCAAAGCAAAAGATGATTCTCAATTACTTTTCAGGAAACTCGGAACTAGAAAAAATCCTTATAAAACGTAAAAAAGAACGGGAACTAAAAGAACTCAAAGAATTTGAAGAATCAATAGCTGGTTTGACTATTTCGTATGCAATCCAAAAAAACCCCTCTGGTGACGGACATGCTCTATTACAAGCTGCTAAACTTGTTGCCAATGAACCAGTAGCGGTCAGTTTTGGCGACGACGTAATTGATTCTCCGGTTCCCGCCATTGAACAGCTCGTAAATGTTTTTAAGACATCAAATGCGCCGGTTGTGGCACTAAAAGCCTTGAGTCAAGATAAAATACCTTCGTATGGATCAGTGGCCGTGGAAAAAATTGCCGACCGCCTCTATAAAATTAAAAAAATCATTGAAAAACCCGACCCCTCTGAGATTGAATCAAATCTTGTTATCGTCGGTAAGTATGTTCTTACCCCCGATGTCTTTGATTACCTCAAAAAAGCGACTCCTTCGAAAAAAGGCGAGATTATTTTGGGCGAAGTATTCGATAAGATGCTCAATGATGGTAAAACAGTCTATGGCTACGAAGTAAAGGGTGAATGGCTTGAATGCGGAGATAAGCTCAAGTGGCTTAAATCATTTTTGTACTTTTCCCTTAAAGATCCTGTTTTTGGCAAAGAACTGAGAGAATATCTCAAAACACTCAAATAGAGACAAAAAGCGCTCTCTGCCACAGCAGAGAGCGCTTTTAATTTCTTTGTGATTATTGTAATATGTAGCAATACTTCTATGAAAATAGCTTTTTTTGAAATAGAAAATTGGGAACAGGAATATTTAGAAAAAGAATTGGCTGGCCATGAGCTTAGTTTTTTTCCTGAACCACTCGGAAAAGAAAATATGAACGCGGCAGAACAGGCAGAGGCAGTCTCTATTTTCATTGACTCTCAATTACATAAGGATATGTTAGAAAAATTGCCCAACCTGAAACTGATTGCCGTACGGGCAACAGGATTTGACAATGTAGATGTAAAAACTGCCACAGATCATGGTATTGCAGTTTGCAATGTACCTACCTACGGAGAAAATACGGTTGCCGAACACACATTTGGCCTTATCTTAAATCTCTCGCGCAAAATTTATAAATCAATTCAGAAGGTCAAAGAGCACGGATTTAGACCCGACGGCCTTCAAGGGTTTGACTTGAAAGGCAAAACGCTCGGCATTGTGGGCATGGGTCACATTGGCCAACATGTCGCGCGCATTGCTCAAGGTTTTGAAATGAATGTTTTGGTTTCTGATGCCAAAGAAGATAAAAAATTGGCAAAAAAACTAAATATTACGTACACTTCTCTAGAAAATTTACTTGCCAACTCCGATATTATTACCTTGCATGTACCCCTGAACGAACATACCAAGCATTTAATAAATTTATCAAATATACACCAAGTAAAACGAGGTGCCTATATCATTAACACCGCCCGGGGAGGCATTATTGAAACTGCCGCCCTTGTTCAGGCATTAGAAAACGGTACAGTGGCGGGAGCTGGATTAGATGTTCTTGAAGAAGAACACTTTATCCAGGAAGAGCGAGAATTATTGACCAAAGGGTTTTCTGAAAAGCACGACGTCAAAACATTACTTGAGAACCATATTTTAATGGAGCGAGACGATGTTATTATAACCCCTCATAATGCCTTTAACTCAAAAGAGGCGCTCGAACGAATATTACAAACAACGATAGAAAACATAAAAGGATTTTTAAGCAAAGAATTAATAAATATTGTTAAATAAACAATTCCCAATATACAATTTACAAATAATACCTAAGCTCCAACACCGAAAATTCAAAATTTGGAATTTAGAAATTAGAATTTTTTTGTATATTGTGTATTGTTTATTGTAAATTTTAAAATGTACGATCTTATTATTATCGGCGCGGGTCCAGCGGGCGTCGCAGCAGGTGTTTATGCCGCGCGTCAGCGTTTGAAGATTTTGATCCTCTCAAAAGACGTAGGCGGACAGGTTGCCAAAAAAGCTGTTGATATTGAAAATTATCCTGGTTTCGAAAAAATTTCAGGGCCCGAGTTAGTTGAGCTGTACCAAAAGCAGATTGAATTTAATAATTTAGAAGTTGCCCATGAAGAGGTAGTTACGCTCGAGAAGAATAACGATCTTTTTTTAATTAAGGCAAAATCGGGTAAAACATATGAAGCTACGGCTGTAATTATCGCTACCGGAGCTGAATCAAAAAAAATTAATATCCCAGGAGAAGAAGAGTTTGCCGGCAAGGGAGTTAGTTATTGTTCTCTGTGTGACGGACCCATCTTTAAAGACAAAGTCGTGGCCGTGGTTGGTGGAGGCAATAACGGCTTTGAATCTGCTCTGTTTTTGTCAAACTACGTCAAACACATTTATATTTTAGAATACTCGGACATGGTTAAAGCAGATAACGAAAATCAAGAATTAGTAGCAGGAAACAAGAACATCGAGGTAATTACCAACGCAAAAACGTTGCGCATTGAAGGAAAAGTGTTTGTGAATGCTATTTTTTATAAGGATGTAGCCGCCTCCGCCAAAGGCTCCGGCGAGCCAAAGGAGAAAAAATTAGATGTAAATGGTGTTTTTGTTGAAATCGGCTACTCCCCCGCCACATCATTTGCAAAAGACTTAGCTGAATTGAATGATAAACAAGAAATTGTTTTTGATCCTGTAACGTTGCAAACAAAAACGCCAGGCCTCTTTTCTGCGGGTGATTGCAACGTTTCAAAGTATAAGCAAATCGTCATGGCCTCGGGTCAGGGAGCCATGGCTGCCCTTTCCGCTTACGAATATATTAAGAAGACGAACCATAAAAAGAACGCTCATGGGTAAAATTACTCATCTTAAAGCTACTCAGATAAACGATTCTAATGGAAAACCAACTGTTCAGGTTGAGTTAAAAGCAGGCAAGGGAACTTTTACCGCTGCTTGCCCTTCAGGAGAATCAACAGGAATGTACGAGGCAATGGCTCTGCCTGCCGCACAAGCAGTAGACGCTATAAACAAGATTCTCGCAAAACGTCTGACGGGCCTGGAGCTTTCTGATCAAAAAGAATTTGACGAGCTTTTGCTGAGCATCGATGGAACTGAAAACAAATCACACCTGGGAGCTAATGCTCTTTTACCTGTTTCGATTGCCGCGTGCCGCGCCCTAGCTGCAGCAACAAAGACACCATTGTATAGATACATTGCAACGTTATGTGATCGTGATCACGTAACGTTGCCCTTGCCTTCTTTTAACGTCGTTGAAGGCGGAGCTCATACCACTGGCCGCAACACATTGGATTTACAGGAATTTATGGTCGTGCCGCAAAAAAAGTCATTTGTCGAAAATTTTGCTTTAGCAAGTAAAATTTTCGCGAACTTACAACGAATTGTCAAAGAAAACTACGGAGAAAACGTTGCTATGGGAGATGAGGGCGGCTTTGCTCCCCCCATCACCAAAGCCGAACAAGCATTATTTTTACTCAAAAACGCCATTGGGAGCGATGAAGCTGCTATTAGCATTGATGCCGCCGCCAGCCAGTTTTTAAAAGAAGGAAAATATATGCTCGAGGACAAAGAAATTTCTCGTGATCAGTTGATTGATTTTTATAAAGATTTAGTTGGGCGCTTCCCTATTATTGCCATTGAAGATCCGTTCTCTGAAAACGATTGGATGGGATTTGCGCAAATACGCCGCGCGCTGCCTACAACAATTATCATTGGCGACGACCTCACAACCACCAACATTAAAAGAATTAAAGAGGCAGAACATAAGAAGGCATGCAATGGAGTCATTATAAAACCAAACCAAATTGGAACAGTATGGGAAGCACTAGAAGCTTCGCGATTAGCCAAGTCGTACGGATGGAATATAATTGTCAGTCATCGCGCCGGTGAGACGATAGATGATTTTATTGCTGATTTAGCGGTTGGCGTTGGAGCTGACTTTATAAAATCAGGCTCTCCCACTCAGCCTGAAAGAATGGTAAAATACAAGAGATTAATTGAAATAGAACACGAACTAAAATGAGTAAATTGTTTTTATTGCGTCATTTAAAGTCTCAATGGAACAAAGATAACCGCTTTGCCGGCTGGGTAGACAACCCTCTTGCCAAAGAATCTGCTATGGATGCAAAAATAATTGCTGAAAAATTGAGCAATACGCGCATCGACATAGCCTACACATCACCCTTGATACGAAACCAAGAAACTGTCTTGAGAGTTTTTGAAAATATTCCAGATCATTATCCCTTGTTCTTGCACTTAGACGGCGCCCGTATGCAAAAATGGGGTAATTTTACCGATATCAGCCAAAACGACGTGCCCGTATATGTGTCTGAAAACTTAAATGAACGCTATTACGGAAAACTGCAGGGATTAAATAAAAACGAGGTTATTGCCCGCTACGGAGAACAAGAAGTTCAACTAGAACGACGTGGCTGGCGCGCGCGCCCGCCTGGCGGAGAATCGCTCAAAGATGTGTATAAACGAGCTATTCCTTTTTTTAAAAAATATGTTACAAAAGACCTAGAACAAGGAAAAACAGTCTTAGTGGTCGCCAGTCACAACAGCTTACGAGCAATTGTAAAGTACGTTGAAAATATTTCAGACAACGATATTGCAAATGTTGAGCTTCCCTTCGGGTCGCTCACGACGTATAATTACGACAAAGGAATATTCACAAAACTATAAATAATATTAACATTACTACACATGCATAAACTTATTTCACACTTTCATAAAATAAAATTCAATAAAAACACCATTCTAGTGGGCGTGGCGGTGCTGGGCATTGCCGTCACTGGATTTCTGCTCCTCAATAACTATACGGGCATCGGGTCGGGCGTGTTAAGCGTATTAGGATCAAGCGATGCGGTCGCTCAAAAGTCAGTTGAATACCTGAATGCGAACATCCTCCAAGAAGGCCAAACAGCTACCCTGGTAAGTTCTTCCAAGAAAGGTAGTTTAGTAGAAATGAAAGTAAAAATTGGCAGCACGACCTATGATATGTACGCCACCAGCAACGGCGAATTTTTGTTCCCACAAGCATTTGTTCTGGGTCCATCCAAAGACAAACCAGCCGCTACTGCAAAGCCAAATAATCCTCCCCCCGCAAAACAAACAGCCGCTGATGTAAAAAAAGTTGACAAGACAATGCTTGAACTCTATGTCGTTTCCAAGTGTCCGTTTGGATTACAGGCACAAAGAGCCGCAGCCGAAGCTATTGCTAAAATCCCTTCCTTAGCTGATTCTGTTACTGTCCGATACATTGGAAGTGTGGTAAACGGAAAAATAACTGCCATGCATGGTGGGGATAATACTACCGGTGAAGCTGGAGAAAACCTAAGGCAAATCTGTATCCGCGATGAACAAAAGAGCAAGTACTGGAATTATATCGCTTGCCATATTAAAGCTGGTGACGTAGACAGTTGCTTAAAAACAGCAGGTGTTGATGAAGGCAAGTTAACTAGCTGTATTTCAGATCCAAAGCGCGGACTGGCCTATGCACAGGAAGATTTTGATCTCAATGAAAAACACGGCATTACCGGTTCCCCCACCTATGTCTTAAACGGAGCAGAAATAGCAGAAGGTGAATTTGGCGGCCGCTCTGCCGAAGGCACAAAAGAAATTGTCTGCGCTTCATCAACCACAGAACAGAGTTTTTGCTCAACCGAATTAAATGCTACTGAAGCTGCAACCTCGTTTTCTGCAACATATAGCAAGGGTACTTCAGCAGCTCCAAGCCCGACAACCACTGCGGTCGCTCCTAACTGTGATCCTGCATCATAACATGGTTAAGATTTACACGACACCTACGTGCGTTTACTGTAACGCGCTCAAAAAATATTTTGATTCAAAAAACATTTCTTTTGAGGAAATTGACGTCTCTCAGCATGAGAAGGAACTTGAAAAAATGATCGCTATTTCAGGCCAAATGGGCGTGCCGGTTGTTGAAATAGACGGAAACGTCGTTATTGGTTTTGATAAACAACGCATAGACGAAATACTCGGATTAAAATCCTAAATATAAAATAAACAATAAACAATATACAAACAAATTCTAATTTCTAAATTTGAATTTTGGTGTTATTTGTAAATTGTGTATTGTAAATTGTAAATTCAATTTTTATGGCTATAAAAATCGCAATCAATGGATTTGGTCGCATTGGACGCCAAACATTCAAGCGGATTCTTGAAAAATATCCTGAATTAGAAGTGGTGGCCATTAATGACCTCACTGATACCAAAACCCTCGCCCATCTCCTCAAATACGACTCTAATTACGGTGTTTTTGATGCTGAGATAAATTCGGGCGATGGCTTTCTTTCCGTTAATGGTAAAAAATATCCTGTCTCTTCAGAAAAAGAAATAAAAAAACTCCCCTGGAAGAAGTTAGGAGTTGATATTGTTTTAGAATGCACAGGGCTTTTTACTAACGGCACAGATGCAAGCCAACACATTAAAGCAGGGGCAAAAAAGGTAATCATATCAGCACCCTCTGATAATGATATCCCTGGCTTTATTCTGGGCGTGAACGAAGAAAAATACGACCCTCAAAAAGTTGATGTGATGGATATGGGATCGTGCACCACAAACTGCCTGGCTACGATGGCAAAAGTGTTGAACGATAACTTAAAAATCGTCAAAGGGTTTATGACAACGACCCATAGCTATACAAATGATCAACGCATTTTAGATTTGCCTCACAAGGATCTTCGCCGAGCACGAGCCGCCGCTGTTAATATCATTCCCACAACCACTGGTGCCGCCAAATCAATTAGCAAAATGATTCCTGAATTACAGGGCAAACTTGATGGCAGTGCCTTGCGCGTCCCTACTCCCGTTGTTTCAATTATAGAACTTACCGTTGAAGTTGAAAAACCAACAACTAAAGAAGAATTAAATGAAATCTTTAAGAAAGCAGCTGGCCAGATGCAGGGAATTTTGCGCTGCGAAGAAAATGAATTAGTTTCTATGGATTTTAAGGGAGATTCTCATTCAGCCATTGTTGACCTCAACCTGACAATGGTTAAAGAAAATCTCGTCAAAGTAACCGGCTGGTATGACAATGAATGGGGCTACTCATGCAGATTAGCTCAATTCGCAGAATTTGTAGCTAAGAAACTATAGATGGAAGGACATGAAAGATGCATTGCTTAAGAGAAGAATAATTAAAGTGCTTTACGAAGATTTTAACTTAAAGAAGATATATCCAATTCGAGAAGCATTTGTAGGATATTTTGTTGAAACAAAAAGGGGTCTATTTTTATATAAATCTGATAACGAGAGTAAATATACAGAGAGAATTGATACCTTACTTGGAGATTGCATTGCTCCCCCTCCATCGGTGCCGCGAGAAGAAAGAATAAAATACTATGTTGATTATGACGAAAAAAGCAGAAGCAGTATGATAGCGACGGCTGAGGGAAGGGAATTTTTATCGATAGGAGGATTTATTGAAACCATAGGAGGAAAATTTAGTAAGATGTGGGCATTATACGGTTTGATAATTTCATTTATCATGGGAAGCATTACTGGCCCTTATTTGGTAGAGATTATAGACTTTTTTAGAAATGTTTTAAAAGTATAAATTCTTTAAAAATTAGATACAATAAAGTAAAGCCCCCCGACGTATGTCGGGGGGCTTTTAGTAATATTGATCCCAAGAGACTGGAAAAGTGTGCTGTTTTCTGGTATAATGCTATCACATGTCAATAAAAACGCGCCTTATTATTCTTGCTCTGTGTATCGTTTTATTTCTCACGGTAACGCCGTATTTGCTTTTGTATTCTATTGGATACCGCATCGACTTTGCTTCAGGGAATATAACATCCACCGGGGGCATTTATGTTAAAGCCATACCCGAAGATGCCCAAGTCACTATTGATTCTAAAATAGGCAATAAAACAAGCCTGTTTTCTGCTGCGGTATTTGTTCAAAATCTCTTACCAAAAACCCACGCAGTACTTATTCAAAGAGCAGGATACCATGACTATCAAAAAAATCTTATCGTTGAACCAAAACAAGTAACCAAATTAGAAAATGTTATTTTGTTTAAAAAAGATATTCAATTCACTCAAATAGAAAATTCTGCTGATTATACTTCCCTATCTCCTGACGGCCAAAAAATGCTCGTGGCCCAGTATCAAAAAAACAAAACAACATACATTCAGCTTCTCGATCTCAATACAGAAGAACAAAAAACAATCTCCATACAATCAAGTCTTATATACAAGGTACAATGGTCTAACGACTCAACAAAAGCTTTGCTCAAAACACCGGTGGGTTATATTCTTTTAGAAACTACTACTACCCCACTCCAAGCTACCCTCATACCCGGATCAATTACTGCTCAAGATGTTTCTTTTGACCGCCAAAATGCGAGCCACATACTTTTTATCAAGAGCGGCAATCTTTACACCCTCTCACAAATTACTCCTATAATTGAAAACGTTTTGTCGTACTATAAAACGGGCCGGCAGATTACATGGCTCGCAGGCGACGGCTTTTTATACTATTCTTCTGATGAAGGCCAAACCAGAGAAAAAATAAGCACTGCCGTGTTTCCCTCAAAGCAAAAGAGTACCTACGAAATCCTTAGCGTAGGTACCGATATTTTATTAAAAGCAGATGATTTTCTCTACCAACTTGATCCGATAACTAAAGAATTTAAAATGTTTGAAAGTTCCGTAAGCCAAATACGATTATCCCCCCATAAAGACAGGCTTTTGTATTGTAACACCAGCAGAACCGCGTACTATGACTACACCATTGGCAAAAAAATACCGCTTAATAAATCCCAGGTAGAGATTATCGACTGCAATTGGATCAACAACGACTATATCTTTTTTACCACCAAAGACCAAGTTATTTTGTCTGAAATCGATGCTCGAGGCAATATTAACACTGCCAATGTGTTCAAAAGCCCCCTGCAAACCTTACAAACGTCATTCAACTTTGCTGACAAGAAACTCTATATCTTAAACCAAAAGAATATTATAGCTTCAGAGCAACTTATTCCATAATTTTTAACCAATCAAAAAACCGCCCCGAAGGGCGGTTTTTTGGTTTATAATGCAGGTTTATCTAATTCTTCAACGTTCATATTCAATTTTTTCAAACAAATGTCTCTAAAATAAATCCCTCCCACTCTCTTTGCTACTTCTATACTTACTCCATTATCAAAAGCTGCTTTTTTAAGAGTATCTTCGATATCTTTAGGAAACTCTAACTGATTAAAAAATTTAAAAACTGATTCTTGGACATCATAGGGATTAGTCATTGGTCCTTTCTTGCTCCATTCATCAAAAAGACTCGTATTCTCGTCGATCCATTTTTTCAAGCCACTCTCATTGAGTATTTTTTCTCCTTTTTCTAAAAGTTTTATGGGGGATAAACCAGAAAATGACTGGCCTGCCCTTCCTTCAAGAGAAGACATTCTCAGCTCCATACCATCTATTTTAGTCTCTACTTTTGTCAAACGAGACGAGGCATACCACGCCCCTAATATTAAGGTCGTACAAACAGAAATTACAACCCCAACCGCATTGACGAAGTCTATATTAATTACTAAGTTTGTGGCATCCATGTTTGCATTATAACCTATTTAATAGTACTAATTCCAATATAAGTTTCTGTGAATAAAAACCAGCCGAGAATAGCTGGTTTTAGCCGTTTTGAGCTTAAGTCTAAAACGTTCGGATTTACCTCTTCGCCCACTGTGGAGCACGACGAGCTCTGCGGAGTCCGAATTTCTTACGTTCTCTCATACGAGGGTCTCTGGTGAGATATCCTACTTTTCTGAGTCTCTTTTTGAAGTTGTTATTAAAATCTACCAACACGCGAGCGGTTCCGTGTCGCACGGCTTCTGCTTGGCTGCTGCGTCCTCCTCCGCGGACAATAACACTGATTTTAAACTTATCAAGGCACTTCATTTTTTTCATGGAGGCTACTGCGGTCTCTTGGTCTGTTTGCGTGACAAAGTACTCCTGATAGGGCTTGCCATTAATTAAAAATTGCTTTTCCCCCCGAGTAAAGAGTCGTACGCGGGCTACAGCAGTTTTGCGTCGGCCAACGGCCTCAAAATAGCGATCAGGTTTTGCCGCCAATTCTTTTTCAATGAGAATTTCAGCTCCCTCATCTATTGCGTCGTTTTCTAGTATTTTATTTTTAGTTTCTTCTGCCATACAAAATTAATATTTTTTATTTTTCAAACTTGAGTCTTTTAATTTGCTGGGCGCGTAATTTGTTTTTCGCCAACATACCCATGACTGCTTTGCGCAATATTTCAGAATGACCTTTCTTTATAGAAAGTTCTTTCATGGTTTGTTGTTTTAATCCTCCCAAATATAAGCTGTGGTGGTAGTATATCTTATCTTCAAACTTTTTTCCTGAAAATACCATTTTATCAACGTTTTTAATCGTTACAAAGTCGCCCATATCTTTATAGGGCGCAAAGCCAACTTTATTCTTCCCTTTCAGCAAAACAGCAACCTCGGTAGCTAATTTACCCAAAATCTTGTCTGTTGCGTCGATAATATGATTGTCTCGTTTTATGTCTTCCATGTTACTTCACTAATTCGATGATGGCCATTTTTGCCCCGTCTGATTTGCGAGGGTTCAAGGCTACAATTCTGGTATATCCCCCCGCACGATCTTTATATCGAGGAGCAATTTCCTCAAGAACTTTCTTGGCAATTGCGGGAGCTAGCGTTTGTGTTAATACCCTTCTATTAGCTAAGCTGTTGTTTTTTGCTCGGGTAATCATGCGCTCAGCAACCATGCGAAGCTCTTTAGCCTTTACATGGGTTGTTTGAATTTTGCCGTGAATAAACAGGGCTGTCGTCAGAGACTTTAAAAGCGCCTCTCGCTGATTCTTGGGCCGTGAAAAAATATTTCCTTTTTTATTACGTTTTCGCATGGATATATATTACTCTCCTTTTAATTCAAGTCCCATTTTCTTTAATTTTTTCTTGATTTCGTCTAGTGCTTTTTCCCCCATACCATCCAATTCTGACAAAGCTTTTTCTGATTTGCGCAAAAGTCCGCTAACAGTCTTAATGTTGTTTTCTACTAAGGCATTAAGGGTTCGTGCTGATAAACCCATATCTTCCACAGTCTTTTTTGCAACATCCTCTTCTCCTTCTTGGGTAGCCGCTTTTGGCTCACCAATGTCGCCTGCCTTTCCTTCAAAAATTAAGTGGAAATGCTTGAGCAAAATCTCGCATGACTGATAAAATGCTTCTTCAGGAGTTATAGTGCCGTCGGTTTCTACTTGCAAAGAAAGTTTATCGAAGTCAGTTCGTTCTCCCACGCGCATACTTTCTACCTGAAAGTTTACATTTTTAATAGGGGTAAAAATAGCATCGAGTGCGATAGAGCCGATTTCTGACTTCTTGATGTGGCGCTGTTCTTTTGGCTCGTAGCCGATGCCTTTTTCTAATTTGAGCTCTATAACAAGCTCCGTGCCCTTATCGGTGACTGTGGCAATATGCAAATCAGGATTTGCTAATTCCACCTGTGAAGGCAAATCAAAATCCGATCCTTTTACCTTCTTTTCACCTTTCACTTTTAATTCAACTGTTTGGACCATTCCTTCGTGTATTTTAAATCTCAAATTCTTGAGGTTTAAAAGAATCATTATAACGTCCTCTAAAACTCCGGGGACCGTTGAAAATTCATGGGCAACGCCCTTGATTTTCACTTCGGTAACAGCCACGCCTTCCAATGAAGACAGTAAAACTCGGCGCAAGGCATTGCCTACAGTTACGCCGTAGCCTGGATACAAACCATGAACTTCGAAAATAGCATGGTTCTTGCTCTTTTGAATAACTTTTGGCGGTAGTGGTAATGGAATCATTGTTTTGACTTAAAGAGTTAGGTTTTGAGTGTTAGATACGTTATGTAACGATTATCGAACACCCACCACCCAACACTTTCGTATTATCGTGAGTAAAACTCGAAAATTAACGACATTTCGACGGGAGGAGTGGCCGTGGCCATATTTGGCTCGCCGACAACTTTGCCTTCTAATTTTCCCGCATCCAGCGTGAGCCATGAAGACACCTGGGCCTTTTTCAGCCGTTCAGACAAATCATTGAAAAGTGTCTTTTTCTTTTTGGTATCTTTCAAACTAATCACATCACCTTTTTGCACTTGAAACGATGCAATATTAACTGATTTGCCGTTGACCAAGAAATACGCATGGGAAACCAACTGACGAGCGTGCGGTCGTGACTTGGCAAATGCCAAGCGAAACACAACGTTGTCGAGCCGTTTTTCCAGGCGCCTGATAAGGCTATCAGACATATTTTCCGTGCCGACCTTTTCAAGGGTTTCTTTTACATAACGTTTAAATTGCCGCTCGGTCATACCGTACAAGCGTTTGAGGGTCTGCTTTTCCTGAAGGGATTTTTTATATTCTGAAGTAGCACCCTGCCTTTTCTTGCGCCGTTGAACAGGAGCCATCATGTCTTGGCCTGGTCTCTGAGGTGTTTTTTTTACGGGAGTTTCAATCATAATATTAGACCCTTCTTACTTTACGAGGTGTTACCCCGTTGTGAGGGATAGGAGTGACGTCTTTAATTGCTGTAACATTCAAACCCTGGTTAACCAAAGTTCGCAAAGCCGATTCTCTTCCTGCTCCAATTCCTTTAATAAAAACTTCTATCTTTTCTACTCCTATTTTTTTACAAACGGCTGAAATTGCCTCCGCTACGCGCGAAGCTGCGAACGAAGTAGCCTTTTTAGTACCCTTAAATCCCACTGCACCAGCTGACTTAGAAACTAAAACCTGTCCTCTTGCATCAGTCAGAGTGACAATTGTATTGTTATATGAAGAAGATACGTAGACCCGACCCTCCAAAATCCGTTCCGCTTTTACCTTAATTTTAGCCTCTTTTTTGAGACCTGCTTCAATCTTTTCTGCTTCTTTAATCACTTCCTCTTGGTTTTGTTCTTGTACGTGTTTTTTACCCATAGCTTTTGTTTTACAAAAGAAACTCTAAATACTAAACTCTAAATTCTAAACGTGGTTTTGGATTTGGATATTTGGATTTTAGGTTTATTTAGGATTTAGGGTTTCGGGTTTAGGATTTTCACTAAGTTGGTGATGCTGATGGCTTGCGGCCTGAACCCATGGTCTTTCGGACGTTTCCTCGCACCGTGCGGGTGTTCGTCTTAGTCCGCTGACCTCTTACGGGGAGCTTTCTTATATGACGCAATCCTCGCCAGGTGCCAATATCCTTGAGACGCTTGACGTTAACCATAACCTGCCGTCTCAAATCCCCTTCAATTTTATAATTTTTTTCAATATATTCTTTTAAGGTATTCATCTCTTGCGCCGTCAAATCTTTAGCTTTTTTATTACTATCAATTTTAACCTGCTCTAAAATTTTCTTAGCCAAAGGCCGGCCTATCCCATGAATGTAGGTCATCGCAATTTCGATTCTTTTGTTGTCGGGGATAGTAACCCCAGATATTCTTGGCATAATTCGTGAATTTCTAATTTACCCGCCTGCGCCGAGGCTTCGGCGGGCAGGCAATATACAATTTACAAACAAATTCTAATTTCTAAATTCAAAATTCTTCGTTTTGTATATTGTATATTGTGTATTGTATATTTTCGTTAGGCGCCTTGGCGTTGTTTATGTTTTGGATTTTTTTTACAGATGACATACAACCTTCCGTATCGGCGGAGGATCTGACAGTTATTGCACATGCGTTTAATTGAAGGCCGTACTTTCATTGTTTACTTTATTTTAATCGATATACAATCCGCGCTTTTTTTACGTCGTAAGGTGTCATTTCAACGGTGACTTTGTCGCCCGTTAAAATTTTAATCCTATTCAGGCGCATTTTACCAGACAAAAATCCTAACACTTCCCTGCCGTCATCAAGCGCTATCTTAAAAAAAGCGTTCGGCAGAGCCTCGAGGACCCTCCCGTTTAATTTGGCAACGTTGGATTTAGAATTATTGTTTTGCTCCACTCTGGCTTAATGTATTGTGAGATAATACTAACAAACGAATACTTAAAAGTCAACCCTTCGGCTTCGCTCAGGGCGAGCCCTTTATTTCTGTTCTGGCTCTGCGAGTTTTTTCTCGCTTTCAGACGGGACCCCGCCATCGGCGGTGGCTGGGGCTTTTTCAGCCTCTTTTTGAGCTTCCGCCTTGCCTGAAGCTCCCTCCTGCGCTGAGGCTTCGGCGGGCACGTCGGCGGACAAGTCTACCTTAGGAGCTTCCACCTTCGCTGGAGCTTCGGCGGACACGTCTGGCGCACTTTGGGCAGCGGGAGCTGCAGGAGCTCCTTGTCCTGCTGGGGCTGATGCCTCTGCGCCTGCCTTTTTCTTAACCTTTGCAACGGGAATTTTTTTACCTTCTATAATCTTTTCAGTAATCAAAAGATTGTGTACGGTATCCGATGGCTGAGCGCCCTTTGAAATCCAATGTAAAATCCTCTCTTTTTCGAGAGACTTTTTCTTGGTTAAGGGGTTCACGTATCCTAAAAACTCAATCACTCTACCTCCTTTGGCAGACCGTCTTTTATCAACCACGACCACTTTAAAAAATGGCTGGTTCTTTTTTCCTTTTCTTGAAAAACGAATAGTTAACATAGTGTAATTAGTTATTGTTCCAATTTTTTGTTTTTAATGCAGCTTTTGCTGCTTCTTCTTCAGCTTCTTGTTTAGAAGACCCTTCTCCCTCTGCAATAAGTTCCTGATTCAAAAATACTCCGACCTGAAACTTTTTCTTGTGATCAGGCCCCCATTCTTTCATAACTTTATAGAGAGGGGTAACGCCTACTTTTTCTTGAGCCTCTTCTTGAAATTCAGATTTGGCATCTTTATAGAGCTTTTTTACAATAATATCAGGCAGTCGCTTGAACAGGTTTTTTTGTATAAATATGTTTGCCGCTTCATACCCTAGATCAAGATACAATGCCCCTACAAACGCCTCAAAGGTATTGGCTAAAATATAAGCTCGGGCCTTTCCTAATTCTTTTGCTTCGCCCCGTGAAAGAAGTAAAAAATTATTAAATCCAAGCTCTTCAGCTACCACTGCCAGCATTTTAGCGTTCACCAGAGCTGCCCTCCAGTTAGTCAGCTCCCCTTCGGGCTTTTGGGGATATTCATTATATAAATGCTCGGTAATTACTAGTTCCAATACTGCGTCGCCCAAAAATTCAAGCCGCTCATTTTGCTCTAAATCGGGCTGCGGATTTTCATTCAGATACGAGCGATGAACAAACGCCTGCATTAAAAGTTTTTTATTTTTAAATTGCAACCCTAAATGTTTTTCCAATAAACTGAATTCTTTCATGTAGGTAATTAATAACCAGTAACCGGTAACGCGTAACTTACTGGTTACGAATTACGGGTTACGGGTTACTCTTTGCTCTCTAATTGTTTGTATACCGTTCCCAATACGCCGTTGATGAATTTTCCTGAAACCTGGCCAGAAAAACTTTTGGCCAGCTCAATCGCTTCATTAATGGCTACTTTTGGCGGCACTTCTTCTTTATTACTATATAAAAGCTCAAAAAGTCCTATTCTCAACACATTGCGGTCAATTAAAGGAATCTGAGAGACCGGCCACTCAGGAGCCGCCTTTTCAATAATATTATCTATTTCTGCCAAGTGTTTAGTCACTCCATCAGCTAACTGCCTTACAAAGTTCAAGTCTTCCAAACCTGGGCCAAAATCCTTAATATTTCGCTCAATAACGGCCGACAACGAACCATCTTTTCTGCCATAAAAATCCCACTCATATAAGCTCTGCATTACTATAGAACGTGATAAATGCCGTGAAGCCATTATTTAAATTGCGGAGTAATTTCTATTTTTTAGAAAGTTCTTCTAAACTCCCTGCTCCTTTCTCCTCCTTTTCAACTTCTTTCATTTCTTTTTCTTTTGCCTTCTTTTCTTTCTTTGTTAACTTTCCTAATATATTTATTACTTCCTGCCCCTTGTAATAGCCACAGTATTTGCAAACCATGTGGGGGCGGATGGGCTTGGCGCACTTTTGGCAGGTTGCCAAAGCAGCCGGCGTGACAAAAATGTGCATCCGACGTTGTCTTGACGCTGAACTTGTTCTGCGACGTTTTGGAACTGCCATAGCTATTATAATGTGCCTGTATCTTATCAAATAACCTCAGTTTTGGCAAGACCTTTTACCGGAAAGAAGGTCTTGCGGTGGATTTTACACGCCCCCAGGCTAGCCAGCTGTGCTCGGTGCAGTGTTGTAGGATATCCTTTATGCTGATTAAAGCCGTATTGAGGGTATTTTTTATGAATTTTCTCCATTATACGGTCGCGTGTCACTTTGGCAATAATGGAGGCCGCTGCAATAGAAAATACTTTTGAATCCCCTTTTATAATAGATTTTTGCTTTGGCTCGCCGGAGCCTTGGCGAAGGCGACTGGTATCTATTTTAAAATTACCGTCAATTAAAAGAAAACCAACCTTCCACAAATTCTGACGGCCGTCAGAATTTGTGGACAAATCTTCGATGGCCCTCTTCATTGCTAATTTTGTTGCCTGTAAAATATTAATTTTATCTATAACCTGCTCTGAAACAATGCCCACCCCCCACGTAATATTTTTATGATTTGTTAATTTTTCATAAAAGAAATCCCTCTGTTTTGCAGAAAGTTTCTTACTGTCGTTTACTTTTAGATTAACGCGGCTGTTTTTTTGCAAAAAAACAGCCGCCGCTACCACTGGCCCCGCCAAAGGTCCCCGCCCTGCTTCATCTAAACCCACCACGCATTCGTATCCTTGCTTCCACAACTTTTTTTCTTCGTTAAAATTCGGGGATTTCATTAAGCAATTTTAACACATATTTCCCGCAACAACATTATTGAGAGTAAAAATACCATATAGAGTAAAATGAAAACGTTTTCATTTTACTCTATACAATGCTCAGTAATACTCAATAAAAAAAGACCAAAATTTACTTGGTCTTATCCCGACGAAGTCGAGGATCCACGATTAGATCGGGACTTTTTGACTTTTGAAAATCTTCGTATAGCAATTCTAGTATTTCAATTTGTTCATTGATATCCTCGAGAATGCCCAACACTTTTTGAGATTTATATCCTTTATGCACCATCAAAATAGCGTGTATATAGATTTCTCGCGTAAATCCATAGGCAGCTAACTCTCTGGCTTTTCTTTCTTCTTTCGTGAGCTCGTGATTTTTTTGACGCATGAGATTCCTCCTTTAAAGAACTAACTCATTATTAAAACAATACTTAAAACTTTGCAACAAAAAAGCCTCACATCAATCTCGTTGGTCGTGAGACCTAATCCGCTATATTATGCGGTGGGATTTTTTTGAGCTCATCCTTAAGCTTTTGAATCTCGGAGCGTAAGGCCTCTGTCTGGCGCTTCCAATTGAAAGAAGTGGTTTCCCACATGTGGATGATCTCCCGATCCTTTTTTCTTGCTATCTCAACTTGAGAAAGCTCGTCTTTGAGCTGTTGATTTTCTTGACGAGATTTAGCTAGAGTAGCTTGTTGAAAAATAATCACGATTGCCATCACAATGCCAAGTGCCGCGGCAAGTAACGCACGAAAGGGAAATTTACTCATGATACCCTCCTCTTTTTTGTGAAACAACTACCTTAGTCGTTTCTGTTATTTATAATATACATTTTTAGTACTACTATGTCAACACTTGTGTTGCCTTAGAAAAAATTTTGCAACAAAAAAGCTCTGAGCCGGGCACTCAGAGCATAGTAGGTTACCAAAGAGCCAAAGGAGTTGAAATTATCACGGCTATCCCGAACGCACTGAGAAATAATAATACTATTCCTTCTGCCTTCCGTTCGGAGTGATGGCGGATAGTGTGCCACCCAAAACTCCATAGTTCAAGAGCAATGAGCATAGCACTAACTTGCCACCACCGAATTTTCACCTCATGGTTTTCCCACAACAAAAGCAATGCCGAGATAATGATAATGAAGGGACCGGCGAGAAAGATCGGGTGGAAGTAATCACGAAGCATATTTCCCATGTCATCGTGTTCAACCTGAGAGCTCATGGTATTCTCCTTGTGAAAATGTGCGGAAACAACACATCGTTACTTTACCTTATAAAAATATAAACGTCAACACTTGTGTTGGCTCTGGCTAAATTATAAAATGAACTATCAAAATTTTTCTCTTTTATGAAATTTACTCATCTCCACACCCATTCTCACTACTCTCTCCTTGATGGTTTGCCTAAAATTCCTGATCTTTTAGATTATGTGAAAGAATTGGGTATGGATTCGGTGGCTCTCACGGACCACGGCGTACTGTACGGCGCCGTGGAATTCTATAAAGAAGCAAAAAAACGCGGTATCAAACCGATTATCGGTTGCGAAGTCTATATAGCGTATGAAAACCACACGGACAAACGCCCGAATATAGACTCAAAAAGTTACCACATGATTTTGCTGGCCAAAAACCAAAAAGGCTACCAAAATTTAGTAAAATTGGTTACCACCGCCCATTTGGAAGGGTTTTATTATAAGCCCCGCATTGACGAAGAACTGTTAGAAAAACACGCCGAAGGATTAATTGGCACCTCGGCCTGCTTGAATGGCAAAATCCCCAAATTATTATTGGCAAATAAATTAGATGAAGCCGAAGCTTTGGCACTCAGATACCAGAAACTATTTGGTGCAGATAGTTTTTATTTAGAACTGCAAGAACACAAAAACATACCCGAGCAAGCAGTATTGAACAAAAAAATTATTGCCCTGCACAAGAAAACCGGCATTCCATTGGTTGCCACCAACGACATTCATTACTTACGACCCGAGGACGCCGAAGCTCAAGACATTTTAATGTTAATAAATACCGGAGCAGACCCTAATGATCCCGAGCGTTTGAGTTTGAAAACGGATGATTTTTCGATGTTAAGCCCCGAAACAATGGCTGAAATTTGGAAAGAGTATCCCGAGGCCATTGAAAATACCCAAAAAATTGCCGACTTATGCGATTTTAATTTTGAATTGGGAAAAACTCAGCTCCCTCATTTCCCCGTACCCGACGGTAAAACCGCAGAAGAATATTTAACAGAATTATGCGAAGCGGGTCTGATAAAAAAATATGGAAACAACGTCACACCTGAAATTCGAGAAAGAATGAATTACGAACTGTCAGTTATTAACAAAACAGGGTTTGCTTCGTATATTTTAATCGTGCAAGACTTCACTAACTGGGCTTTGGAAAAACGGATTGGCAGAAACGCCAGAGGATCTGCGGCAGGTTCATTAGTGTGCTACCTCACCGACATTACCAGTGTTGATCCCATTAAATACGACCTTCTCTTTGAGCGATTTTTAAACCCTGAAAGAATTTCCATGCCCGATATTGATATGGACTTTACCGATCGCCGGCGTGATGAAGTGTTAAAATACGTTTCTGAAAAATACGGGAAAGACCATGTAGCTCAAATTATTACCTTTGGAACCATGGCTGCTCGCGCGGTTATTCGCGATGTAGGAAGGGCATTGCAATACACCTATAGTTTTTGCGACACGATGGCAAAAATGATTCCTTTTGGCATGGATTTAGAAGAAAGCCTTGATACCGTTTCTGAGTTAAAAGATTTATACCGCACCGACCCCCAAGCAAAACGATTGCTAGACTTGGCAAAAAAATTAGAGGGGGTGGCTCGTCATGCTTCCACGCATGCCTGCGGCGTCGTGATTTCTGCAAAACCGCTTGTTGAATCGGTACCCATGCAATACCCGCCCGGACAGGAAGATCATATTGTCACTCAATACGAAATGCATGGCATTGAAGATTTGGGTCTTTTGAAAATGGACTTTTTGGGGCTCAAAAACTTAACCATTATTGAAGACACGTTGGCTCGTATCTACGTAGTACGCAATGAAAAAGTAGATATTGAAAAAATTCCCTACGACGACAAAAAAACGTACAAACTTTTACAAGATTCTATCACCACATCGGTATTTCAATTAGAATCCGATGGTATGAAGCGGTACCTCAAAGATCTTAAGCCAACTGAATTCGAAGACATTGCTGCCATGGTTGCTTTGTACCGCCCCGGCCCCATGCAATTTATTCCCGATTACATTGAACGAAAACACGGACGCCAAAAAATAACCTACATTATTCCCGAGCTTGAACCTTTGCTTAAAAATACGCAGGGAATTATGATTTACCAAGAGCAGTTGATGAAACTGGCTCAAGTTATTGCTGGCTTTACCTTGGGCGAAGCTGATGTACTCAGAAAAGCGGTTGGTAAAAAAATTAAAGAGTTGTTGGATGCCCAGGAAACCAAATTTATTGAAGGGACCGTTAAAAAGGGGTTTGATCAAAAAATTGCCAAAGAATTGTGGCAATGGATTCTGCCCTTTGCTTCGTACGGATTTAACAAATCTCATTCGGTAGCCTACGCCACCATTGCCTATCAAACAGCATATTTGAAAGCCCACTACCCCGTTGAGTTTATGGCCTCGGTACTGACTTCAGAAAAAGCGGATGTGGAACGGATCGCCCTATTAATAGAAGAATGTAAAAAAATGAACATTGAGGTGCTGCCGCCCAATATCAACGAATCGCTCAAAAACTTTACGGTGGTCCCTGAGCAAAATAAAATACGCTTTGGTTTGTTGGCAATTAAAAATGTGGGTGAAAATATTATTGAAGCAGTGGTTTCAGAACGCAAAAACGGCGGCCCTTTTAAATCCATTAGTGATTTTATCAACCGCGTTCAGTCAAAAGACCTCAACAAAAAATCAATGGAGGCGTTAATAAAAGCAGGGGCTTTTGATGCCTTTGCTGAGCGCAATCAATTGCTCCAAAATTTGGAAAAGCTTCTGGAAATCGCGCGGGAAAACCAGAAAAACAGACTCAATGGCCAAATTGGGTTGTTTACCTCACTGCCCGCAATGACATCAATTGAAATTAAAATGGATCCGGCTCCGCCCGCCCAACTTCTTGAAAAACTCACGTGGGAAAAAGAATTGCTTGGTTTGTATGTAAGCAGCCACCCTTTGCACGGCTTTAAAAAGTTATTTGAAGCAAAATGTTTTCCCATGGCAAATATCAATATTTCGGTAGTGAATAAAAAAATAATTCTGGGCGGGCTTATTTCAAGCATAAAAAAAATCATTACTAAAACCGGAAAACCCATGCTCTTTATAAAAATGGAAGACTTGGGTGCCAAATGCGAAGTGGTTATTTTCCCTAATTTACTCGATGCCAAACCCGAGGTTTTAAAAGAAAATAAAATTGTTTTCATCGCCGGCCGCGTAGATAATAGAAATGGAGAACTCAAAATAGTCGCCGACGACGTGCAGGAAATTATTGGTCCCAAAGAAATTTAACTTTTTATCAAAATAAAAATCCCAAGAGAGAGTTCCTTTCTCTCTTGGGATATGCCTGAGTTCTTCTTGAAATCATTACCCGTCAAGAATCTCCATCATCGCGGCTGCCACCGGTTTCATGACGGTGTCGTCCTTGACCTTCTCCTTATAGGAGAGATCCTGGAAATCACCACCGTTGTCGTTGTTGGTAATTCGCGAGATATCGCGTGAGATGGCCCGGCCCCACCAGGTGGCGTTGCCTAAAACTCGGCACACCAGGCATTCAACTGCCGTGAGATTGCCACCAACGATGTCTTGTAGCGCCGTGACGCGGGCCGTCATGCTCGGCTCATCATTCTTCTCGCGGTAAGCCGCGATGAGCAAAGTGGCGCTGGCCACCGCTTTGGCCGTGATAGCGTTGTTCTGAACACTGGAGGTTGCGCCAGGACCGAATGGGACGTGCTTCTCCGGCGTACCTTCGCCCTCGTTGTACGCCTTATCAGCCACATTGCCGAGACTGACCAGAACATTCAAATCGCGAAGCTGACTGCTGAACGAGTTCATCAAAATCTCCCTTTTGCATGTGCTGCGCCACGAATCCCACGTGGCAAGGGTCACCGGATTAAGACAACCCGGCAATGCTTGCTTATAACATTATAATTATCTATTGTCAACAACCGCACCGCTTATTAAGTTGTAATAAAAAAAGCCTCGGTTCGTTCTTACGAAATAAGGCCTATGTTAGTTAAAAGCAAATTACTGTTTCTCTGGAGGAAAATCAGCTTCACAAAGAATAATCTTCGCTTCTTCGAATTTCCCTTGGAGTATACCAGCTGATGCTATCAAATTTGCAGAGTGCATCTCCCGAAGATTCTCTTGATCTTTCTCGCTTTCTGGAAAAAGCATAATCTCAAATTGAGCAGAAAAACGACCCGGCCCCCTTCTCTTCATCTCAAGTTGTCTCACTTCACACTTCATAGCTTCTTCCTTTCTTGAAAGAGTAGTAGTGTAAGTTGTGCTGAATTTTCTATATATTCAATAATTTAATTTGTCAATGGTTTACCATTATTTCCATCAAAATAGCGAGTCTATTGAGTTGTAATAAAAAAAGCCCGCTACTCCGAAAAATAGCGGGGAGCAGTAGGCCTACTCAACCCTTCTTGGCTAATTTCTTTCCCAGTTGTCAGGGAGCTTGATCTTTGGCAGTTGGGATGCGGGAACCTCCCAGTTTTCATCTGGAGAAAGCTTTCCCTGGCGAACCAGAGTATAGATTTCTCTCAGAATTACTACCGTAGGCGCACTCACGTTAACTTCTTGCCATTCCTGACGATCCATTCCAGCCTGACCATTGCTCTTGGTTTTCACCACTAAGACAGCTCCCTTGTAACGATAGATGCCTTCTTGGCGAAAGCCGCGGTATTGCTCAATAACATCCTTGGCAGTGACTCTCTCGATTGATGAATCAGGAATGGTTGGTAACGTAATCGTCACGTCCATCAGATCACACTTGATGGACACATACTTCTTTCCAGATGCTTGATGTATCTCTGGGTTGATTCCTTTTGGAATATCCACTTCCTCCCTCAACCAGATGTACATTTGCAATCTCCTTGCCTTTTAGCTCGAGAGTTCCATAGTAACGAAATGTTACCTCTGTCCCTCGATACTATATTTAAAAATTAACACTAAAATAAATAATTGTCAATAGTTACAATGGGTTTGAGAAATGATACCATTTATAAATTAATCGTTTTACCATGGAGAATATTGAAGAAAATAGCAGAGATCATAAAAAAATCGGCCGAGAGCTTGATCTTTTTACATTTTCCGACGCTGTCGGTAAGGGGCTCCCCCTTTTTACTCCCAAGGGCGCCACAATCCGCCGAGAACTTGAACGATTTATTGTTGACGAAGAAATACGCAGAGGGTACCTGCATGTAAAAACTCCTGACATAGCAAAGCTTGATCTTTATAAAAAATCAGGCCACTACCCCCACTATAAGGATTCTATGTATGCGCCCATAAAAATCGACGACGAAGAGTTTATGTTGCGCCCCATGACCTGCCCGCATCATTTTGAACTTTACCTTTCAAAACCACGAAGCTACCGTGAACTTCCTATGCGCATTGCCGAACTTGCACAGCTCTACCGCTATGAACAATCAGGAGAATTAATGGGTCTGCAAAGAGTCCGCACGTTTTGCTTAGCCGACGCCCATATTATATGCGCCTCAGAAGAACAGGCTGTTTTGGAAATTGGTAAAGCTCTTGATTTAATTGAATATGCAAGCAGTGTGTTTGGACTTTCCCAAGGCAAGGATTACCATTACCAGTTATCTTTGGGAGACAGAAAAAATAAAGAAAAATATTATAAAAACGATGAGGCGTGGGAAAAAAGTGAGGAGTTGTTAAGAGAACACTTACTGTCACGCAAATGCAATTTTATTGAAAAACTTGATGACGCCGCTTTTTACGGGCCTAAAATTGATATCCAAATGAAAAATGCAAACGGCAAAGAAGATACGGCTTTTACGGTCCAGTATGACTTCTGTATGCCAGACCGCTTTGACCTAACTTATACAGATTCCGATGGTAAACCCAAAAGAGTTTTTGTGGTGCACCGCTCATCGATAGGCGCCATAGAACGGATAATGGCTTTTCTTATTGAAAAATATGAAGGAGCATTTCCCTTGTGGCTCTCCCCTGTTCAGGTTGCCGTGATTCCTATTTCAGAGAAACAAGGTGAATATACAGCAAAGACTGCGGAAATTTTGCGAGAGCAAAATTTCCGTGTTCAAATGTTTGACCACAACGAAACACTCGGAAAGAAAATCCGCGAAGCGGAAATGCAAAAAATCCCTTATTTGTTAATTATTGGCGATAAGGAAATTCAACAAGAAGCCGTGAGCGTTCGCCAAAGAAGTAAGGGAGACTTAGGATCAATTAAAATAGATGAGTTTTTAGAAAAAGTAAAACAAGAACGAGAACAAAAAATATAACATGGAATTATCCTCCCAAACCAAAGAGCTTATAGAAAAATACGACCTGTGGCGGAGATCTCAGAAACCCAAAGAAGGAACGGCCACGATCCACGTTGATGAAGTAGCCTCAAAGGTTGCTGTTTTTTATGAGAACATCAGGACCATTATTGACTGGAAAGAAGAGCACCTCATTCGCCGCTCAGCCATTATTCGCAAATTAAAGCGCAGGTTTTTGGACTTAGAACTTAATAATTTTTCTCTGGAAAATGTTGCTGAAAACCTCGTTATGGAGCTGGTCCGAGGCGGCTACTTCCCTAATGACAAGATTCCCGAGTCAAAAATAGCCGATGTGCAGCGAATCATCGAAAAATATATTTTTCTTTTAAAAAACAGCCCTGAGAATAAAAAGGGCAAAACCGGTCTCCAGTTTTACACAAAACTCCTTGAAGTAGCTGCATGCGAAATTGAAGAAACTCTCGCCCCTTCTCTGAAGGAAATAGCACTGATTGAATTTATGTTTTCTGTAATGCGAGAGCGTATTACAGTTTCAGAGAGCATTTATGGAAGAAACTTGTTAAAAAAAGAAGATACTGACATACAGATTTATGTTGCCGTACAGCAATCTCTCTTTAAGCTTGATAACCCGATCATCAGCTATAACCTCATCAAGTACAAGTACCCGTACTGGGATAACCCTTCGCAAGATGAATTACTTAAAATATCTCAAAATATTTATAAAATTCTCCAGCGCATTGAGAGGGATATAACGCATCCTTTATCAAAAAAGTTTTACACTATCTGTGAAAAATATGACACCCCTTATTTATTGCTTGGCGACGTCATCGCAGAAAACGAACCAGAAAAAGTGAACCAAGAATTACAAGAACCGGTTCGGGTGGAAGAAATGGTCCGCCGCGCATATCTTCGCCGTCTAGCCGACCTCAAAGCAAAGATTACCCGCGCGGCAATATACTACACTGCTTCAATTTTTATCACCAAGATCCTCACGCTCCTTCTGTTAGAATTTGTTATTATCCGGATTTTATTTAACACGCAGCTCGATTTATTTGCGCTTTTGCTCGATATTGTAATCCCCACCGGACTCATGGCTTTATTGGTCATCTCTGCTAAAAAACCTTCGCGAAAAAACTTGAACATGGTCGTCATGGAAACAGTTAAAATTGTCTACCCCCAGGAAAAAACAGATATGTATGAAGTTAAACTCGCTAAAAAAAGAAGTGTGGGCACCCGGCTCTTTCTTTCATTTATGTATCTGGCGGGAGCTGCCGCTTCCTTTGGCCTTATCTTCTTTATTTTCAGTGCTCTGAATCTCCCCCTTACCTCTATTATCATTAACTTTATCTTTATCGCCCTTATCTTGTTTGCGGGAACAGCCATTCAAATGCGCTCTCAAGAACTCACTATTGAAGATGAGAAAAACGGTGTTTTAGAATTTGTTTCCGACATCTTTTTCTTGCCTATTGCTGACACCGGCCGCTGGCTTTCCAACACCTGGAAGCAATACAACGCCATAGCCGCCTTTTTCAACGCCCTCATTGATATGCCTTTCTCCGCCTTCATTGAATTCCTCGAAGGCTGGCGATTCTTTATTAAAGAAAAGAAAGAGGAGATGCGATAATGCACAATAAACTTATTGTCATTTTAGGGCCCACGGCAACGGGAAAATCTGCGCTCGCAGTAAAACTTGCCAAAAAATTCACCCGGTTAAATAATTTTCGGCAAAGCCGAAAATTAAAATCTAAAAAGATTTTATTTAACTGGGTAAATGGCGGAGAAATTATTTCTGCCGACTCCCGCCAAGTGTACATTGGCTTAGACATCGGCTCAGGGAAAATAACTAAAAAAGAAATGGCGGGCATCCCCCACCATCTGTTAGATGTTGCCAATCCCAAAAGAAAATTTACCGTTGCTCAGTTTCAAAAGTTAGCCTCAAAAAAAATACAAGAAATCCAAAAAAGGAATTTTATTCCTTTTTTGGTCGGCGGTACTGGTTTTTATATACAATCAATAGTTGATGGCATTATTATCCCCGAGGTAAAGCCAAATTGGAAGCTCCGTAAACAGTTAGAGAAAAAATCCGTAAAAGAGCTTTTTTTAATGCTTAAAAAGTTAGACCCCCAACGCGCAAGCTCCATTGACCCTCATAATCCCCGTCGCCTCATCCGCGCCATTGAGATTATAAAAACCACTGGCAAACCAGTGCAAACCCTTCGACTTCGCTCAGGGTCATCAAAAAATAATGATTTTTTGATGATTGGCATTAAAAAATCCCCCACAGAACTAAAAAAAGCTATCGCAAAGCGGCTCCAAAAAAGATTAAAAGGTATGATTTCTGAAGTTAAAAACCTTCACAAACAAGGATTGCCTTTCAAGCGTTTAGAAGAATTAGGGCTGGAATACCGTTTTACCGCCCAATATCTGCAGGAAAAAATAGATTATAAAGAAATGGTCACAAAGCTCCAAAAAGAAATAGAACATTTTGCCAAGCGCCAGATGACGTGGTTCTCCGCCCACGGCGGATCCGCCTCTGGCGGAAAACATAATAAAAAAATCCACTGGATCAAAGGCCAGAAAGAAGCAGAAAAATTAATTAGAAAATTTGTAAATAAAAAAGGCCTAGAACTAACGCACTAGACCGTTTAGGCAACATTTTTCCATGCTTTCTCTTCCTGAGAATTTTTTTCTGCTTCTTCTCTCAATCTTACTTCTTCATCTGGATCAACTGGGCAATAGGAATGAGATTTCATTACTTTTAGAGTATTACCCCATACCATTACCCTGGCTTCATATTCCATACCAGGATAAATTGGGATGTTGCACTTACAACAATTATGCTCTATGTGAGCAATTCTGCAATAGGACCTCAAGCACCTCCAGAATTTTGGTTTTGGATAACCTGCTATTCTGAGCATTAGGGACCTCCTTCCTTGTTAATGGGTTTTTCTGATGACCTAAATAATGGGTCGGATTTTTCTGCAATAATCTCAATTGCCCATTGAGCAGTATACCAGACTATCTTCTTACAATAAAAACAAGGTTTACTAAAGACAGTAAATCTTCCAAAAGTAGGCACATTTCCATGAGGTATGTCATGATTATTTTCCCCACAATACGGACACTTGCAGTTATGTTGATCACCTCGAGTAAAAATGGCAAAATCTGCCATGAGCTTCCCTCCTTGTTGTTAACGAACGGTTTATAGAATTTCTTTTAGAATTTCCTGGACACTTGCAGGATTTGCGGTGCCTCTCGTTGCTGCCATTACCTGCCCTGACAAAAACTGAATGGCGTTTTTCTGACCTGCTTTGTAATCGGCAACGGCTTTTGGGTTTTTTGCAATGACTTCTTGTATTACTTTTTCCAACTGACCATCATCTTTCATTTGTCCCCAGTTATTTGCCTCTACAATCTGCGAAGGATCTCCACCCATATTAAACATCTCAGCCAAAACCATTTTTGCCACCTTACTGGAAATCTCGTCGTTATTGATCATGGTGATAAATTCCGCAAAATTTTCTGGAGTAATCTTCCAGCCAGAGGCTGGTCCGCCTTTGGCGGAAAATTCTACTTCAGCAAATGACTTACCAGCCAGCAATCCTTGTACGTCAGAAATTAAATAGTTTGCCGCCAGTTTATATAGTGCTTTGCCCTTGCCGAGTTCGCTGCACACTTTTTCAAAATATTCGCTCAAATCTTTTTGGGTTACAAAAATTTCAACCTGGCTCTCTTCTAAACCATACCCCTTAGAAAATCGTTTACGCTTTTGCTCGGGCAATTCGGGAATTTCTGACTGTACTGCTTCAATATCATTTTTAGTAAAATGCAGGGGCGGCAAATCAGGTTCAGGGAAATAGCGATAATCATGTGCTTCTTCTTTTTCCCGCTGGCTAAACGTAATTTCCTTCTTATCATGCCATCCGCGAGTCTCCTGTACCACCCTCGGGCGTAGCCCTACGGGCGAGCCTTTTTCTCCTCTTTCTAAAACTTCTTTCTGTCGTTCAATTTCAAAATCAATGGCTTTTTCAACCACTTTAAAGGAATTTAAGTTTTTAATTTCTACCTTAGTTCCTAATGTCTTTCCTTTGCTCACACTAATGTTTACTTCAACGCGCATCAATCCCTTTTCCATATCGGCATCAGAAACCCCTAAATATCTGAAAATAAGTTGTAATTCCTCCGCAAACCTGCGGGCTTCCACTCCTGAAGTGATATCGGGTTCAGTGACCAGTTCCATGAGTGGCACCCCTGCCCTATTTAAATTCACAAGCGAGTAATCGGCTCCTTCTGGATGCAGAAGACTTCCTGTATCCTCCTCTAGATGAATCCTCGTAATTCCAATTTTTCTTTGGCCCGCCGAAGCCTTGGCGGAGGAGGCTGGCCCAATTTTCAAATACCCTTTCTGGCACAGCGGCTGGTCATACTGGCTAATCTGATACCCTTTGGGCAAGTCCGGATAAAAGTAGTTTTTGCGGTCAAATTTCGAATGTTCTGCAATCTTACAGTTTAAAGATAAGCCAGTTTTAATGACTTTTTTTATTGCTTCTTGATTGGCAACTGGCAACGTGCCGGGCTGAGCGGTACAAATTTCACAAATGTTAACATTCGGCCGCTTTTCATCAGGGTCATTTTTGCACGAACAAAACATCTTGGAGTTCGTATTGAGCTCGGCGTGTATTTCGAGACCTATAGTAGGTTTATACATATTCAGAAATAATATCAAAATTTCGACCTCCTTACAATAAAAGAAGCCGGCTGAGAGCTTCTCTGATCACAAAGGAGTTTTGAGTACGACGTCGCTACTCCCTCAGATGGCTCTAGCCGGCTTTTATGTGAATCGTTCGCGCTGGAGCGAACGGTTATATGAAAAGTTGACAGTAAGCCACGGGTCGGCGTATGACCTTCACGTACTATTGAGCAAGAGCAGACTTCGCTGCGAGAGGTTTGACCCTCTTAGGAAGCGGAGATCTGCAAATCTCCTTTACTACCCTATGCTCAAGTTCCGTTAAGTTAGCTAAAAAGACTCCACGAATTTTTAGCCAACTCACTGTCAACAGCGGAAAAGAACTGAGAAAATGGCGAGTCTGATTATTTGGAGTGTTCCCAGGTCCCACAACCACAAGGTTGCTGAACTGCGTTTGAGGGATTACCCGTTTGTACACCAGAGCATCAGAACTCGCCAATGAGGTCATTATATCAGTTGAAAAGTCATAGTCAATGACTTATGCATGCAAATAAAAAAGGGAGTGCAAAAACCATTTTGTTCCCTTACGGGTTTTGTATGGTTTTGCACTCCCACAAACGGAACTCACGTTAGTAAGTTCGACGAAATCACCCCCTTTTGGCAATCAGAAGACTTGCAGGTTTTCCGTGTCCTACGACGCTTCATTTGTTCAAGTACGCTTTCAATTCTAACTCTTTTCTTTCGATGTTTTTGGTATCACCGCGACGGGCAAAATCGTAATCGGCGAAATCAACCATCAGATATTTCCCTATCATGGGATAGATGGCTTGAATCTGCCTTGCTTTCTCCTGTTCAATTTTCCGATAATCAGGATGTCCTTGTCCCGTTGTTCGGAGCTCGGCCTCCCACCAAAATGCCCTCATATTCTGGTATTGCATGAACCGGACCCGATGTCCGAAGGTGCAGCAATATTGAGCCATGTCAGGGTTGATCTTCTCAATCTTTTTGAATACTTCCTCTGCCTTTCTGGTTGCTGCAATATATTTCTCTTCAAGGCCGGCTTCTTTGAGACCCTCGGGAATATCAAAACCATTATCAATGGTAAAAAGCTGACGCATTTGAGTTTGGGTGCGATGCCGGTGCAAATCACGCCACGCGCCAATGTTCATGAGAATTTCAAAGCGGACATAAATGTTTTCGAAGGCTCTTGGTATTTTGTAATACTTAGCCTTTCTTCCTTTCAATACCTCGCTGAGTATTTCTTCTTTTACACCAACCGAAAGCTGTTTTACTTTTCCCAGAACCACCTCAAATGGTTCGTGGGTTTGCATGTAAATCAGTCCGGCAATTATTTTATCTTCTCCTTGTGGATCAAACTCAAGCAGTTTTACTGCTTGTTGAAATGAACCCGAGAAACTCGTGTCATAGCCCACATTTTTAAGAGCAGATTGCACTGTTTCGCCTCTCTGAGCCATGTATTCGCGATAACTTTTGGAGTCTGGCGTTTCAAGCCTTCGCAAAAACGCGGGAATAACTTTAGCCAGTTCTTGCCATGCTCGTTGACTCGACCAGCGGATTTCACCAAGTTTATGGTCTAATCCGCGGTTAATCATGTACTCGAAGGCCTGGCCATTCGCGAAAAAGGCAACTTGGCTTAGCGTTGAAACCGGCAAAAGCAGTCGCGCGGTGTCAAACGCTTTCGTCTTAATAGTACGTTCCTCTTCCCCAGGATATTTCCCTTTCAAAAATTCCATATACTTTTCGAGAATGAACGTATAGGTTTCAAAAAGGTTATCCATGGCAGCTTTGTACTCTGCCAACATGCCCATTTCTTCGAGGGTTGGATCAGTGTAATAGCGGTAACTCCCATTTACCTTTGAAGAATAATCCACATAACGGGTTGATTTTTCAATAGGGGCAATGCCGATCCTCATATCTTCAATTTGCTTAATGGCAAGTTGAGAGATTCCCGTATAGACTAAGTGACCTCCTGCCATCTGAGCAATAGAATCATCGCCAAACTGGGCAAGCCATTTGATGTAAAAATCCCGCGCTTTTTTGTTGGAAAAAATCAACTCTGTTGGATTCTCATGCAAGAATTCAATAAGAGCTTTCAGGGATTTAGCATACTTTCTAATCCCCGCTACCTCTTCTGGGTCTGTTTTTTCAAGCTCTTTAAGTTTTTCTTCATCTAATTCTAATGAAGGCCTAACAAATTCCCTGGCAAAACATTGCCGTAAGTCCTCTTTTGCTCGGCTTGCGCGCGAACATAAAGCACCAATCAGTTCGGGCGGTAAAAAAGTAATACTATAGACTGATTGGTCCAGATTAGTGAAAAATGGTGAAATTAAGTGTTTCTCATCTTCACTCAATCCCAAATCTTCGAAAACTGGTGCGAAATTTTTTGGTTCCATGGTTTTCTGTCCTTTCGTGTGAAAAGGTTGACAAGGTGCCACCTCTTCACAAAACTAACATATATATACGTGAATTTCAACGAAGTTAACTGGGTAAAGGAAACTTTTTACAGAATTTTTTAATTTCTTCTCTGACAGCTTTTGCTGATGTTGGAGTTGAAATAACCCGATCAATCCACGAGGCGATCTGTTTCATTTCTTTTTCTTTCATCCCACGCGTGGTGATAGCCGGCGTCCCCATGCGTATTCCCGACGGTTTAAACGGTCCCGCCGGATCATAGGGAATACTGTTTTTGTTAATGGTAATCCCCGCTTCTTCCAGCAGATCGGCCGCTTCCGCTCCCGCAATATTTTTATTACGCAAATCAATTAAAAGCAAGTGGTTGTCGGTGCCTCCGCTAACCAAATTAAATCCGTGTGTTTTAAGTCCTTCGGCCAACGCTTTTGCATTTTTTACCACTTGAGCGGCGTATTTTTTAAACGAGGGAGTAGCAGCCTCTTTCAAACACACGGCGATCCCGGCAATGGCGTTTTCGTGCGGACCTCCCTGCAACCCGGGGAAAATAGCTTTATCAATTTTCTTGGGCAACTCAGCATCTTTTTGAATGCCCTTTTTGGTCACCATAATAATGCCGCCGCGGGGGCCGCGTAATGTTTTATGAGTCGTTGTGGTAACAATGTGAACATACGGCACCGGACTTGGGTGACTGCCTCCGGCAACCAATCCGGCAATATGAGCAATATCAGCGGCCAGATAAGCACCAACTGAGTCTGCAATCTCTCCCAGCCGCTTCCAGTCAAAAATACGAGGGTACGCGGTGGCTCCTACCCACATGAGCTTTGGTTTGTGCTCTTTGGCCAGCTTTTCAACTTCATCATAATTAATTAAATGGGTTTTTTCATCAACGCCGTATTGAACTGGTTTGAAAAATTTGCCGGTGGCCGAGACTTTCCAGCCATGGGTCAAATGCCCGCCCATGGGCAAAGCCATGCCCATAACTACGTCTCCTGGCTCACAGGTTGCCACATAGACGGCCATATTAGCGGGAGAACCAGAATAGGGCTGCACATTGGCATGTTCTACCTTAAATAATTTCTTGACTCGTTCTTGGCACAAGGTTTCTAATTGATCATAATACTTCAAACCAGAATAATAGCGCTTTCCCGGATATCCTTCGGCGTATTTATCGGTTAACAGAGACCCTAAAGCTTCGCGCACGGCTGGAGAAGAATGGTTTTCTGACGGAATCATTTCCAGAGACGTTTTTTGCCGCTCGGTTTCTAATGCAATCAGCTGTGCAATTTTAGGATCTTTTGCTTTGAGTTTCATGATAATTTTTCTAATAAAGATTTGATTTCTTGGGAAACTTGAGAGATTGGCCGTTCGCCATTAACGAGTATAACATGCTCAAACATTCCTGGCATCTTTTTATAAAATTCGTTTATTCTCTTTAATTTTTCAATCTTTTCAAAGTAATCAATTCCTTCTCCCCTTTTCTCGATCCGTTGGATACAATTTTCCGGTGAAGAATCAATAATGATAGCTAAATCCGGGACCAAAAATTCTTTATTCATTTCAATCAACATATTCACATCTAATCCCTCAGATCCTCCATAAGCAAATGTAGAAAAATAATATCGACTTGAAACAACATATTTTCCTTTTCCAAGAGCCGGAATGACTTTGTTTTTTAAATGTTCCCGCCTATCATCGACATATAATTTTTGAAGCTCTAATGGCTCTTTGGTGATTTCACCTTTTAACACTCGCCGTATCTGTAATCCATATTCTGAATCCATGGTCGGTTCTTTCGTGACTATAACTTCTTTTCCTTGTTCCTTCAAAAAATTAACTGCCAACTCAACCTGGCTGCTTTTCCCCGATCCATCCAAACCCTCTATTACAATAAATTT